>Ga0074197_1000109_pt1 | contig 132828 bp, 129 predicted proteins | sample EPASupsiteSAE305_FD_64526 | JGI IMG/M metagenome (GOLD analysis project Ga0074197, IMG submission 64526) | Bioremediated contaminated groundwater microbial communities from EPA Superfund site, New Mexico - SAE3-05 reassembly with SPADES | ecosystem: Environmental > Aquatic > Deep subsurface >... | reverse complement strand
GATCTCAAACTCTCTTAAAACCTCTACTTGAGGCTTCTTCAGGTCCTAAACTTTAGGTCTCTGTGTTTGTGGATGGGAATTATAGACAAATGATTCTTAGAGGATTCTTAAAATATGGGGGAGTTTTAGACATCTTTTCAAAAATGTTAAGTTTTTTTAAATTTTTACAATACTTTATCTTATAAGCTCCCGTATATACTTATTGTGTTGCTATTTATTAACTCTTTATGTATAAAATTCTTAAATATACAAATATGTAAATTATTTTGTATTACATATATAAAGGAAAAAAAATGGGACTTTATGATCGTGATTACGCAAGAGGGAATGCATCTACTTATAGCACTTATACTAAAAGTGAGGCACAGATTGTTTCTTTTGTAAAAGAGACATATAAACTTTTCGCAGCCTCTATGATGGCAGGAGCTGTTGGGGCTTATGTCGGTGTTCCGATGGCCGGAACAATTCAAGCATTCTTTTGGCCTCTATTTTTCTTAGAGATTGGTTTGCTGATTGGTTTACATTTTGTGAAACATAAACCGGGCATTAATTTAGCCGTTATGTTCGGTTTTGTATTTATGACAGGACTTATGCTTGCACCTCTGTTATCTCGTACTCTTGGAATGAGCGGCGGAGCTACTATTATAGGAAATGCGTTTGCAATGACCTCTGTAGTATTTGGGGCAATGAGTTTTTATGCGATTAAAACTACAAAAGATTTTACGGGATATACGAAACCTCTTATGATTGCTTTATTAGTAATTGTAGGTTTTTCAATTCTTAATATCTTTCTTGGTAATCCAATGTTGCATGTGATTATATCTGGGGCTGTTGTTGTGCTGTTTAGTATCTTAGTAATTTATGATACGCAGAATATTATGCAAGGTGCTTATGAAACTCCAATTGATGGTGCAATTGCTCTATACTTAGATTTTTTAAATATTTTTACTGCACTATTACAATTGTTTGGTATATTCGGAAATGACGAATAATCAACTTTCACCCGAACTTTTTCGGGTGATTGATGCAAACTTAAACCGCCTCAGAGAGGGAATCAGGGTTGTTGAGGATATCGTAAGATATAGAGACAATAACAAAGAACTCGCTCAAAAACTAAAACTACTAAGACACAAAACAAAAATCAAAGAGACATTAGAGATACTAAAAGAGCGCGACAGCGTTAATGATGTACTTCGTTCAACCATCAAAAGCGAATTAAATCGCAGTGATATATCTTCTATTATTATTGCAAATTTCAAAAGAGCAGAGGAGTCTGCAAGAGTGCTTGAAGAATTATATAAACTCTGCAATGCTGAGTATAGCGAGAACTTTAAATATATTAGATACGAACTTTATACACTTGAAAAAGAGATTTTAGCTTAGTAAAAAAAGAAGTGGTGGAAGTTAGATTCTAGATTAAGCCCAATCTGACAAGAGTTAGTCAGAGAGTTATTTGGATAATTTAATTACAGAAGTAATTTGGTCTTAGACCAAATTACTTCTTCTCAAGACCAATATCATATTCCATAAATGCTCTAGATACATTTCCTGCATTTAACAAATCATACAGAGCTTTATCTTTAAACTCTTCAAGAGGCACTTTTTCAACAATTCCAGTTTCATCTACACCGTCATCCATAGCTTTTTTAATTCTCTCTTTTGTCAAAGTAAAGTACTGCACTGCTTCATTTGTTGCAGTTTTATCAATAACAAATCCATGTCCAGGAATAAGTGTAGTCCACTCTTTAGAATTCATCATCTCTAACGCTTTTAGCTGCCCTTCAACAGAACCGTCTCTGTTTGATGTAACTCTTCCGTTCATAACCAAGTCTCCGGCAAGAATAAGTTTATTATCCGGCATATATAGAAAATAATCCTCTTCAGAGTGACCGTTACCTACCGGCACATACTCAAAATTAACACCGGAAACAGCAAACTTAATCGTCTCTTTATGCCATTTATCAACCGGGATAATTTTTGTCCCTCTTATAGCATTTTCCGGTAAAGTTTTAAACATTCTTGTTTGATCGCCCGGTTTATAATTTTTATTTACAGATTCTGGACCGATGATTTCTGCACCGTGAACTTCTTTGTAGTAATTATTACCTAACCAATGGTCATCATGTTCATGACTTAATATAATAGTTTTAGGAGGTAACTTAGCAATCTTGCTCATCGCCTCATAAGCTTGCTTAGCATATACATAAGACGCGCCTGTATCCCATAATATATAACTGTCTTTTCCCTTGATGTAACAAGTATTTACCATATTACCGGCATTCTCTTTTGTAGGAATTTCAAGTGCACCGAAGAAACACCATACATTTTCACTAACTTGTTTTGGTTCCAATTTGTAGTTAAATTCAGGTTCTTGAGCCTTTGTCACCACTGCTGCTTGAGCAGCTACATCACCATTTTTTTTTGAACTATCAGAAGAGCATCCGCTCATCAAAGAAATCAGCGCTATAGCTGAAATCGCCAATGGAATAGTTGTCATTTTAATCATACGATTACCTTTATATTGAAATTAGTATTAAAAACACATTTAGTATGTTAGTACCCTGACATACTAAATCTATTTTATTTCTCTCCCTTAATTAGAGGGAGAGAAGAGTAAAAAACAAAAAAGAAATTATTTAATAGCTTCTTCTGCTTTTTCTGTTTTACCTTTGTTATCAATAGTTTCGATAACAATTTTATCACCGGCTTTAGCACCTTTAAATTTAAACATGAAGTAAGGGTCTTTTGATAAGAATGGACCAGTTGATGCTTCCCATACAACAGCCGAACCTACTTTAGCAGTAATGTGCGTGATATAGCTCTCTTCAATTTTCTTTGTAGCAGCTTCTTCTTTACCAGCCATTGGACTCTCAAGTAATAACTTGATTTCTGTTTCGTCACCGTTTAATTTTGCTTTTATTTTCATAGTAATCCTTTTTTTATTTTTTTATTTTTCTGTAGCTATATTTAGAAGTGGGGTTATATCAACCTCCACATCCACCGATAGAAACTTCTACTTTTTGTGCAGCTGAATATAATTTGCCATCTTTGCCTTTTGCAACGATAGTAACTTCAGCCGTTTTTCTCATCTTGATTTTAGTCATCATATCCATAACACCGTTATCGCCCATTTCAAAAACAGCGACCGCACTTCTAGGGTTTGCATCTTGGAAGATAGCGATAGTTGTAAGTGCTATACTTGATTTAATACCGATTGGCACCGCACCACCATTTTCAGCAAGCTTTGGAGCTTTAATCTCGATTTTGCCATCAGTAGCAGCAGATGAGCCAAAAAGTGCCTCTATAGCCTCTTTACTTGTTGGAGCTTCCCAAGCTTTTGGAGCCGTCGTTCTAAAATCAGTAGCAGTTAAACTAGATGGTAAAACCGTTACAACAGCAGCTGCTGCTGCACCTAAACTTAAAAATTTTCTTCTTTGCATTTCTTTTCCTTTATGTAGTGTTTAAGCAGATCTAGTAAGCATTACTTACTAGATTCTACCATATATTTAACAATATCTTTTACTTCATCGTCACTTAAATTCATAGCACCGCCTTTTGGAGGCATACCGCCAACTCCATTGATAGCATTATGATTTACCTTATCCATACCTTTTTCCATAGCTTTTGCCCATGCAGCTTTCGCTCCAACAGCCGGAGCTCCCATTGAATCTGTCTTATGACAAACAGCACAAGATTTTTCATACGCTTTAGCAGCAGGAGATGAAGCGGCACCTTTTGATGCATCTTCTTTTGGAAGATCTCTTACAGTTGTATATGGAGGTACAACAGCCGTAATCTCATTTGCAATTTTAGATACAGGCTCTTTACCACAGTTCGTCATACAACGAGTACCTGTAATTGCACCGAAATTTTTTGGATCTTTATAGAAAGCTTTTACATTTTCTACACCTTTTGGTCCATCAATATTTGGATAGAAACCGTTACGGTTTGGCATAACAATTTTCTTAAAGTTATCTTTATTTAGCTCCGTAATATCTTTACCGTCTATCTTAACACCGTTCTCTGCTAAGAGATAAGCTGTCATAGCATACATTTGATTCGGAGTATAGCTTTTTGGATGTGCATACGGCATAGCATCACGGATATACCAGATAAGCGTACTTGCTTGTGGCCAATATGAACCAATAGTTCTATTTGGAGCATCTTTACCCGGACAAGTTCTTTGGTTTTTAAGTGACTCTAGTGTTCCACCCGTTAGAGTAGGATAACCTTTACCGCCTGCACCAAACTCACCGTGGCAAACTGCACAATCTTTATCATAAAGTTCAGAACCCTCTTCTGCCGTACCGGAACCTTCAGGTAAACCTGTACCATCCGGCATAATATCAGCGTCCCAAGCTTTAAGCTCATTTGGAGTCGGTGCTCTACCAAAGTTTACACCCTTGGTTGATTGCTCATTAACGCGATATGCGGTATATAAGCCGTTGCTTCTTTTATAAGTAACACCACCGTCTAAAGCATCTTTAGTCGCTTTATAGATACCTGCAGGAGCAGCTTCAGTTTTACTTGGAGTTGCAGCAAATGCACTTGTCGTTAAAAGTGCGCTCGCAATTACAGAAGCCCCTAAAACAATTAATTTATTATTTAATTTAATCATCATCTCTCCCTACTTTGGACAGTTGTCTGTTCTAACTTGAACATTGTGAACTGAACCATCTTGTCTAACTTCCCAAGTACAAATTGAGTTTCTATGATAAACACCCTCTAATCCCATAATTGCTTTTTCTTGCGTAATTGACGGCTGAACAAATCCAGCATCATCTACTGCACGAGATTGCATAAGTAACGGTTTACCTTCATATCTGTACATATAAGAGAATCTTGTCCATGATTTAGGAAGAATAAGTCCTTTAAGACTTGCTTTAACATAGTTATCCCCACCATCAAATGATACATCTACGGCAGTAATAGTTCCATGTCCACTCCATGCTATACCCTCAACCTCTACTAAATCACCTTTTTTAAGATCCGACCACGGCTTTTCAGGACATGGATTTGTGATAATCGAGTTTACTTCTAACGGATAGAAGTGTTGTATCGCCTTACCGCTCGGCATTAAAGCAGTATATTTAGAAGTTTCTTCTTTACAATACCAAGGTTCTGTTCCAAACTCTAATCGTTTTAACCATTTAACACATAAGTTAGCTTCCCAACCCGGTAACATTAAACGAACAGGATATCCTTGTTCCGGTCTAAGTGCTTCACCGTTTTGTGCCCAAACAATCATTGCGTCATCTAAAACTTTTTCAACAGGAACTGTTCTGCTCATTTCTGAACCGTCCGATCCTTCTGCTAACATCCATTTTGCAGTCGGTTTAAGCCCGATTTCATCAAGGATAGTTTTTAAACGAACACCTGTCCATTCAGCATTACTCATCATACCTTTTACGAATTGTAAAGAGTTGAATTGTGGACCCTTCCACTCAGCAGCACCATTTGCAGGACACTCTAAGAAAAGAAGTCTACTTTCAGCCGGATATTTTTTTAACTGCTCAAGAGTTAAAACAATCGGTCTCTCAACCAAACCGTGAATCATAAGTCTAAACTTATTTGGATCTATATGTGCAACGCCATTATGCGTTCTTGTAAAATGCAAACCGTTTGGTGTAATAATCCCCTCTAGCTCATGCAGAGGCGTCATTGAAACTGCAGCATGCATATCTCCCGCAGATGAAAGAAGAGCCGAAGTTCTTCTTACAACATTATGCTCATACGCCGATGGTATACCATACGGATATTTATTAAGCTCATCACCTAATGTTGTCCCCCACTCTGTATGGTGAATTATATTTTCATCATCAGCCAACAACTTTGCAGGTGCTAAAATATTAGCAGCCGCAATAGCACTTACAGAATAAGCTGCAGTTCTTTTAAAGAATTCTCTTCTGCTTGATTGTTCTGCTTTGTTTGTAGTAGTTTCTAAATTATTTTCAGAAATTTTACTCATTAATCATCTACCTCCTTCTCTTTAATCTTGTAGATTTTATGATGTGCACAATTACATTTTATGCAAGATATAAAATGCAAGACGGGAAGATTATATATGAAAATAAATTAAATTGTCAAGGAATTTTAGTAAAAATGTAATAATTTTCTCACATTTTTATAATTATTCACACTTCTCTTATTTTTTGGTAATAAATTTCTCACAAAGCCTAATAAAAAAATATGCTAGAATTTCATACTTAAACAAAAACAAGGTCTTTTTTTATGCCAAACAAAAAAGTCGGACAAATTTTAAAACTTTTTATATCCACTGCCCAAAGTTCACAAAGAGTCGATAAATCCGCTATCACATTGGATGAGGCAGGAGTAATCGGTGATAAGTTTTATAATAAGGATAATGCGCGTTCTATATTATTGACATCAACGGACAGTTATGATTTAATCAAAAGCTATGATATAGATATGCCGCATGGGTACTTGGGTGAAAATCTTTTAATGGATTTCAATCCCTACTCTTTAGCTATAGGAACACGGCTTAAAATAGGCGATACGGTACTAGAGATAAGTCAAAACTGCACAATTTGCAATCATCTATCCGTAATTGATAAACGAATACCGAAACTTTTAAAAAATGACAGAGGAATTTTTGCAAAAGCGATACAAGGCGGAGAGATAAGTGTCGGGGATAGTATCTATCTGCTATAGATAAAGACCACCTCAAACTCCAAATAGTTCAAAGGGTACTCATTTAGCAGCTTTTTGCTCTCTTTGTAACTTAATATTTTTCTCGCTCCGCTGACGCCGCTTCTCTTTATGTATTTAAACATCTCTCTTGTCGATTCAAACTCAAGTCTATAGTTTACGATCTCAAACTCTGCGTCGAAATATTTTTTTTGAAGTTCATTAATCTCATCGGCACTTTTTAAGATAGAGTCTATCGCTGCTGTTTTATTTATGGTTTTAAAAGTGTTTGATGTAAAAATTGCCAAAGCAAGAGGAGCGTTGAACTGCTTAATTTTGCTAAATACACTATCTAAATCATTCGCCCACTGCAGAGCCGATGCAGAAAAAATAAAATCGTATCTATGTGTGAGCAAATTTTCAAATAACGACTCATCGTTAAAATCTCCGTATATTAACTCAATCTTTGAAGATTTTGGATGCAACTCTAACATACCTTTAGCAAAATCAACTCCGCTAAAGTGTTCATACTCCCAATTTATCGCTCTGCAAATGCTTCCGCTGCCACATCCCAAATCCAAAATTTGTTTTGGTTGTTCATAAACATGGCTAAGAAGCTTTTCTACCACCATATTTTGTATAATATTGTAACTATTATAATGCGGTGCATATTTTGAAAATTCGGAGCTTATTTTCATTTTCTATTTATGATTATAGACATTATAAAAATTCCAAGTACGCACAGAACTATAGTAGCACCTGATGGAAGTGAAAAATAAAAGGAAAATGTCATACCAAGCACTACGCTAAAGAGTGCAATAACCAAAGAGATAATTACCGTCTTTAAAAATCCGACTCTAAACTGCAGAGCAGAAACGCTCGGAATTATCATCAGAGCACCTATAAGTAAACTTCCTACCACTCGAATAGAGAGTGCTATAATGATAGCTACAACGCTAACAAGTAGAAAATTTAAAAAATTTACTTTAATTCCGCTTGTTTTTGCAACCTCTTCATCGTAAGCAATAAAATATAACTCTTTTGAAAAAAATAGTAGTGCACCCAAAGATAAAGTTCCAAAAATAGCTATAGTTACGACATCATCGCTGCTTACGGATAAAATAGAACCAAAAAGATATGAAAAAAGAGAGTTATTAAAGGCTCCGCCGAGGGAGACGATAATCACGGCGGCTGCTAATGAACCTGAGAGCAAAATGGCAAGCACTGCATCGCTATAAAGTGAAAATGCACTTCTTAGATACTCTATAAGCCAAGCAGATATGATGGCAAATAAAACTGCCATCCACAAGGGATTAAATCCACCGACAAGACCGACTGCAACACCGACAAGTGCTGAATGAGCAAGTGTTTCGCTAATCATTGAGTAGCGTTTTAAAACAACAAAAGTTCCGCTCACGGAAGCAAGAACCGCAATAATGATACCTGCGATAAAAGCTCTTTGCATAAAATCATATTCAAACATCTCTAACATATTAATGCTCGTGCTTGTGGATATGAAGAAGATGAGCATCTATGCCGTAAAGTTCACTCATCTCTTGGCAGCTTAAAAGTTGTTTTGGGTTATTGCATATAATCGCTTTTTGATTTATGGTAAAGAGTCTTGCTATATCATCCGCAATTACGCCTATATCATGCGTAATAAAAACTATAGTTATCTTATCTTCTTGATTTAGCTTTCTAAGCAGTGCATAGAAATTTTTTTGCGAAGCTGCATCCACACCCGTATTTGGCTCATCCAGTATCAAAATTTCCGGTTTTGAAGCAAGGGCACGGGCAATCATGGCTCTTTGTCTCTGCCCGCCTGAGAGAGTTCCTATCATCTTATCTTTTAAATCAAGTATACCCATCCTATCCATTGCATCATAAACAAGTTTTTTATCCTCTTCATTAAAAGAGCTAAAAAATCCGCCCTGTGAAGTTCTGCCCATTTTTACAATATCTAAAACCGTTGCCGGAAAAGAGCTATCTACATGTGAAGCGCGTTGCGGAACATAGCCTATTTTATACCACTCTTTAAAGTTTGAGAGCTTTTTTCCATATATTTTCACTTCACCGCTTGTCGGTTTCTCTAATCCAAGCAACATACGGATAAGCGTTGTTTTACCGCCACCGTTTGGACCGATTATAGCAATATACTCCGAGCGAAAAATCTCTAAAGAGATATTTGACAAAATACTCTGACCTTTAACAATAAAAGTTAAATTTTTTATATCAAATATTGGAAGATTGAATTTCATTTGCATTCAAGCGCTTGAGATATCTTTTGCAAATTTTTTCTCATAATATCTTCATAACTCATACTCAATTTTGCTTCATCTGCCGTGATATTACCGAGTGGCTGAAGAACATCTACCTTTACATTTGCCTCTTTTGCTATACTCTTTATAGCTTTATCACTTGCGAAACTCTCAAAAAATACGGTACTTACCTTATGCTCTTTTACATGAGCTATAAGTTTTATCATATTTTTTGGACTTGGTTCGGCTTCAGGCGATAATCCGCTAAGAGCTTCAACATGAAAACCGTATCTATTGGCAAGATATGAAAAAGCATCGTGATTTACGATAATAGTATCAAGCTTACAAACAGAAAGCTTTCTTTTATACTCATTATCAAGGATTTTTAACATATTTATATAGCTGTCTCTATTCTTCATATATAAATCTCTATTTTGAGGGAACAATACGGATAACTCTTTAGCAATATATTCTGTTGCTTTTATCATATTTTGTAAATCCTGCCAATAGTGTGGGTCAACGCTATTATGTTTATGATGAGCATCTCCGTGGTGTTCATGATTTCCGCTTGGCTTGCTTAATGTCACTTGCTTACTTATATCTATAGCTCTATTTTTAAATTCAAATTTACCTATCCAAGGCTCTAAGCCCGCTCCGCTGTAGAGAATCAAATCGCTTTTAGATATTTTTATCATCTCTTTTGGCGACGGCTCATAACTATGCACATCTACCCCAAAAGGAAGAATCATAAAAACTTCTGCACTCTCACCTGCGATATTTTTTGAGATATCATATAAAGAGAATGTACTAGCTGCGATAATCGGCTTTTGGGTTAATTCTTTTGCGCTTAGAGGAGCAATAAATATTACTATTAAAGATACAAAAACTGCAACCGCCGCCTTTAAAATTCCATTTTTAAAATTCATACTGTTTCCGATATTTTTTCCGAAATTATAGCTTATTTTGCAACAATAAGTTTTTTTGGGTATAATTCGCCACTTTTTAAAATAGGGTAACTCCCTCAAGGATATATAATGACAACTAGTTTTCTACTTATTGTTCAAATAATTTTAGTAGTAATGTTGGTAATTGCGGTACTGCTGCAAAAAAGCTCAAGCATCGGTCTTGGTGCATATAGCGGTTCAAACGAGTCTGTTTTCGGAGCAAAAGGTCCGGGTAGCTTTTTGGCAAAAACAACTTTTATTATAGGTTTTTTATTTGTTATAAACACAATTACATTAAGTTACATGTATACATCAACTTCGACAAAATCTGTTGTTGATAATATAGTTGAAACAACAAATGTCGTAGCTCCGTCTGCTTCTGCGACTATACCGACAAACAACGAAACTACACCTTCAAAATAGTTGCATTTTTTTGCAACTATAATCTCCTAAATTCTCTTTTTTAAATATTTCTTGCTACAATTGCACCAATATTTTTTATATACGAGGGAACAAAATGCTAAACGAAATATTCAAAGAGTGTGAAGCAGAAATGAAATCAAGCCTAAGTCATATGCTTAGGGATTTTAAAACACTTAGAACAGGTAAAATCACTACATCTGTTTTGGATAATGTAAAAATCGACTACTACGGAACTATGACCGCACTTGATCAGGTAGGTTCTATTTTAGTAGCAGATGCGACTACTATCGTTATAAATCCGTGGGAAAAAAATCTTCTTAATGCGATTGATAGTGCTATCTCTAAAGCAAATATCGGGGCAAATCCGAACAACGACGGTGTTCAAATCAAACTATTTTTCCCTGCGATGACTGTTGAACAAAGACAAGAGTCTGCAAAACAGATGAAGGGTATGGGCGAGAATGCAAAAGTTGCTATTAGAAATGATAGAAAACATGCAAACGATAAAATCAAAAAACTTGAAAAAGATAAAGCAATAACTGCTGATGAATCAAAATCTGCTCAAGAAAACATACAAAAGATAACTGATAAATTTATTGCAGAAACTGAAAGCATATTAAAAACAAAAGAAGCGGAAATACTAAAAGTATAATTCTATAAGGAACTCTCAATGGACATTAAAAAAATATATATGGACTCAAATGCTCTGTTGGAGGGGCATTTTAAACTAAGCAGCGGCAATCACTCGCAGTTCTATCTTCAATCAGCAAAAGTTTTAGAAGACCCAAAAACAGCGAAACTCCTTGCCGATGCATTAGCCGCTCAAATTAGAGAGAGCGGTATCAAAATAGATACTGTTTGCGCTCCTGCTCTTGGCGGTCTAATCGCCGGTTTTGCACTTGCTACCGCACTTGAGTGTCGCTATATTTTTGCAGAGAGAGTAAATGGCGAGATGAGTATCCGCCGCGGATTTGAAGTAAAAAGAGGCGAAAGAATTTTAATGTGTGAAGATATCATTACTACCGGTGGCTCTGCGATGGAAGCTGCCGAAGTAGTAGAGAGTCTTGGCGGCGAAGTAGTGGCTGTTGCAGCTCTAGCAAATCGCGGTTTTTGTAAACGAGAAAATAGTGCCGTTGATACAAAACCAAACTGTAAGCTCCCGCAAGATATCCCATTTTTTGCACTTGCCGATTTTACATTTGAGATGTATGCACCTGAGGCGTGTCCAATGTGTAAAGATGGACATGAAGCTATAAAACCCGGCTCTAGAGGCAACTAGATTAAGCGCTATCTGTGAAACCGATTGCACTTTTTTTGGCACTTCTGCTTTTTTGGCAGAATCTAAACGCTTCAAATAATATACCTGAAGACAATGAACTAAAAAAGATGATTGGCAGAATGCTTATCGTCGGATTTGACGGTGAGAGTGTAGATGAGAATAGCAAAATAGTTTCCCAGATACAAAAATACGAACTTGGCGGCGTAATTCTTTTTGACCGCCACTTTTATGACAGAACTAAAACAAAAAACATCAGTTCACCCGAGCAATTAAGCACTCTTACTTCATCGCTAAAATCTTTTGCAAAAAAACCACTTATAGTATCTGTTGATCAAGAGGGCGGAAGAGTAGCAAGACTCAAACCTGCATACGGATTTGACGCAACACCATCGGCGAAAGTTGTCTCGGAGATGGATGAATATATGACAAAGCATGTATATAACTCTCTAGCAAAAACACTTAAAAAAAGCGGAATAAATTGTGATTTTGCACCTGTCGTTGATTTGGCGATAAACCCGCAAAATAGTGTTATCGTCGGACTTAACCGCTCTTATGGAACCGACGCTAAAGAGGTTGCGAAATATGCAAAGATATTTGTAAACTCGCTTAAAAATGAACATATTTTAAGCGTGGCAAAGCATTTCCCGGGTCACGGCTCATCGCTTAACGATTCTCATGACGGTTTTGTAGATGTCAGTAAAACTTGGAGCGAAATCGAACTTGAACCCTACAAAGAACTAATCAACTCCGGCACACTTTCTATGATAATGACTGCCCATGTTTTTAATTCACGGTTAGATGAAAAATACCCCTCAACGCTCTCATACAATGTAAATACAAAACTGCTTCGAGATAAACTTCATTTTAACGGTGTAATTGTGAGCGATGATTTACAGATGGGTGCGATATTAAAACACTACACACCAAAAGAGATAGTCACTCTATCCATAAATAGTGGGGTAGATATACTGCTCTTTGGCAATCAACTCGCAACTCAAGACATCGATGAACTGGTAGAATTGATTTTTACTCAGGTAAAAAACGGTGAAATTAACTATGAGCGAATTTTAGAGTCAAACAAAAGAGTAGAACTCTTGCATAAAAGTTTCTAATGCAGAGCGCTTTTTCTACCCTTGACTGGCTTGTATTTGCTCTCTACTTTTTAGTGCTTACCGTTACATCAGTGATACTTAGCCGTACGAAAATAGAGTCGTCACGCGATTTTTTCATATCCAAAAATCACATGTCTACATTTGCGGTTGCTATATCCGTAATCGCAACTTCTCAATCTGCCGCTACATTTTTAGGCGCTCCTGAATACTCTTACAGAAATGACTTCACATTTATAGGTTTTTACTTTTCAGGAGTAATCGGGGCTTTTTTTGTAGCTTTTGTTCTTATTCCAAAATTTTACGATATGAAAGCAGTTACGGTTTATGAGCTTTTAGAACTAAGATATGGAGAGAGTGCAAAAAAACAGGCAGGGGTTATGTTTTTACTAGGAAGAGTCTTGGCAAGCGGTGCTAGGCTATACATCGGTGCACTTGCAATCTCGATGATTCTTTTTAACGACATAATATTTGCCCATGTAGGCATATCAATTTTTATTTTGATGGCAGGTTCTGTCGCCTACTCATATTTCGGCGGTATCCGCTCCATAATCTTAAGCGACATCATTCAAGCCGTTACTTACATCACGGCTGCGCTTGCGGTGCTTATTTTTCTCTACTACTCGCTTGAAGATGTAGAGATTGTAAAAATACTCCAAGAACATAATAAGTTAGTTTTTATAGATACCTCATTTAGCGGGGAGTTTAGTCTTATCGGGCTTCTTGGCGGATGGCTTTTACTAAATATAGCGGCTTACGGACTTGACCAAGACTTGACTCAAAGAGTTCTTTGCTGTAAAAACAAAAGAGAAGCAACAAAGTCACTCTTTATCTCAACGCTTCTAACAGTTCCGATTGTTATGATTTTTTTAACAATCGGTGCACTTTTATATGTTTTTTACCTGCAAAGTGAGGTAGTGCAAAACTTTCAAGGCGAAAAAATTACTATTTTTATGTACTACATTTTAAATGAGATGCCGGAGGGCTTAAGAGGCTTGGTTACAGTTGGAGCAGTTGCGACTGCACTCTCTAGCACAACCTCTGTTTTAGGTGCTATGGCATCAGTTGCGGTTGAGGATTTATATAGACCGTGGAAGATGAAAAAGGGCAAAATAGATGAAAAGCACTTTATAAAAGCATCAAGATTTGCGGTGCTTTTCTTTGCATTTGCACTCTCTTTAATGGCTTTGCTTAGCTACTTTTGGCAACGATACAGCGACCTCTCTCTTATCAGCTTTGCACTCGGTGTTATGGCATTTGCATATACTGGGCTTTTAGGAGTATATTTTTCAGCAATTTTTACGACTCGTGGAAATCAAACTACCGTTCTTTTAGCACTTATTGGCGGATTTATAACAGTTTTAGCACTTCAGCCATATACTTTCGGAATTAATTTAGGTTTTTCATGGCAGATAGTTATCGGGACTGCCGTAGCATTTTTAATTACTCAAACCGGAGCAAAGAATGGATGAATTTTACATAGGTGTAATGTCGGGAACAAGCCTTGACGGTATTGATATAGCTTTTTGCGAAATAAAACCGCATAGTTTTGAGTTGCTTTATTCTGCCGTATACCCTTTTGATAAAGAGTTAAAGATTGACATCCTAAGTGCTATAAATGCTCCGATAACTTTAAAAACCATAGGTGAACTTGATACTCGTTTGGGCAAAATGTATGCTGATGCGATAGAGAGTTTTATATATGAGAAAAAGATAGATAAAAATAAAATAAACGCTATCGGCTTACACGGTCAAACACTTTGGCACGAACCAAACGGCGACTACCCTTTTTCTATGCAATTGGGCAATCCTAGTGTTGTAACAGCTCAAACAGGTGTTAGCGTTGTTAGTGATTTTAGACAAAAAGATATAGCAAACGGTGGTCAGGGCGCCCCTTTTGCACCAGCTTTTCACAGCTATATATTCTCAAGACTTGAGGGCAATATAGCAGTACTAAATATCGGCGGAATGGCAAATCTAACCATTCTCGGCGATGAACTTATAGGTTACGATACCGGATGCGGTAATGTTCTTATGGATTACTGGGTTTCTCAAAATAACAGTATGACTTATGATGAAGACGGAAGATGGGCTAAGTCGGGAACAATAAATGCAGACCTGCTCAAGCTCATGTTGCAAGAACCTTACTTTTCAAAAGAAGCTCCTAAAAGTACGGGTCGTGAACTTTTTAACGGAGATTGGCTTAAGAGACAGCTTGAAATTTTCTCGCAAAAAAGAGGAGGCAATTCTCATATAAAAAACAGAGATGTTCAAGCAACACTTTTAGAGTTAAGCGTAAAGAGCATCGCGAATGAGGTCAAAAAAACTTCAACCGATTTGCTAATCGTATGCGGCGGCGGTATTAAGAACGGTTATCTTATGGAACGGCTGCAAGACGAACTAAACGGTGTAGAGGTAGTTTCAAGCGATGAGTGCGGAGTGAGTAGCGAGTTTATGGAGGCTATGGCTTTTGCATGGCTTGCTTATGAAAGAGTACACAAAAGATGTGTTAAATTATCCTCTGTTACAGGGGCGTCAAAAGATTCTATTTTAGGTGCTATATATGAATAAAATAAAAGAGTGGCTGAAAACAACTTCTTACAAAAATTATACGATTGAGGCTGCATTGGCAGATGCTAGTTTTAGAAAATATTACAGACTCAGAGACGGAGACAAAACAGCTCTTTTAATGGACTCTTCTTTGGAAATAAACTCTTTAAAATCATTTTTAGATGTAACAACAAGACTAAAAAATGCGGATGTAAGCGTACCTAAGATTTTTGAACAAAACATAGAAAACGGTTACTTGATTTTAGAAGATTTCGGAACTACTCACTATTTGGATCTCTTAAGTGAAAATAACTTTAAAGCGTTTTACACAAAAGCTATTAATTCTATTTTAAAAATGCAAAAAGCGGATGCAAAAAATCTGCCTCTCTATGATAAAGAGTTTTTGCATACGGAGATGCAGTTAATGCAGGATTGGTATATAGAGAAACTTCTTCGCGCAAAGCTAAACGAATCGCAAAAGGAACTTATTGCAACTACGCTTGAGACTATTTCTGCGGTAGTTTTAGAGCAGCCTCAAGGTGTTTTTGTGCATCGTGATTTTCACTCAAGAAATATCATGCTAAAAAATGATAAAAAAATCGGGGTTATTGATTATCAAGATGCAATGAGCGGTGCTATAACTTATGATTTGGTCTCTTTGCTCAAGGATTGTTATGTTGCTTACGATAGAAAAGAGATTAAAGCTCTTGCACTGGAGTTTCGCGATAAAAAAGGGATTAAAGTAGATAATGAAACATTTATAAAATGGTTTGATTTTATGGGATTGCAAAGACATATAAAAGTGCTTGGAATATTTTCCAGACTTTATCTTCGTGACGGCAAAAACGGCTATCTAAAAGATATACCGCTGACACTAAAATATGTTATAGATACGGCAAGCAGATACAGCCAAACCAAAGAGCTCGCAAATTTATTGAGCAGTATAAAATGAACGCAATGATTTTAGCGGCCGGACGAGGCGAGAGAATGCGCCCGCTAACGGATAAGGTACCCAAACCGCTGCTTGAGGTACACAAAAAACCGCTTATTGTTTGGCATATCGAAAGACTTGCCTCTTTAGGCTTTAGCAAAATTGTTATAAATATAGCTCATTTGGGTTTTATGATACCCCAGGCTTTAGGCGATGGTTCAAGGTGGAGGGTTAAAATAGTATACTCTGATGAGCAAGAAGGAGCCTTGGAGAGTGCCGGCGGAATCATAAAAGCACTTCCACTGCTTGGAGATGAAACTTTTTTAGTAGTAAACGGCGATATTTGGTGCGACTATGAATTTAAGAATAACTTTGATTTAAAAGATGATTTGGCACATCTGATTTTAGTTCCAAATCCACAACATAACCCGCAAGGAGATTTTGCTCTGCATAAGGGCAGAGTTATAAACGATGCAGAACAAAAATTTACTTTCTCAGGCATAGGATACTATAGCGTAAAATTTTTTGATAACTTAGAGTGTAAAAAAACTCCGCTCGCACCTCTGCTAAGAGAAGCGGTACAAAATGGCAAAATCGGAGGTTCTTTATATGAGGGAAAATGGCATGATATAGGCACGCCGCAGAGGCTTGCCGAAGCAAACTCTATTTTTGTATAAACTGACCGCACCCTTTTACTTCGGTGCCTTTAAATGTTTTATAGTCTTTGTTACCGTCTAAATATGATTGGAAACGAGCACACTCTTTGCTTTTTAGGCATATTTTGTTGTCGCAAGCTTTATCTACTTCCATATAGACTCCTTTGTTTATTTTTTCGAAATTATAACAAACATATCTATTATTAATGTGCATTTGATTTTAAAATGTTATACTAAAACATATAAAAAGAAGAGGTTACATAGTTAATGATTAAAATATTTTTTGTGCTTATCTTAAGTACTCTGCTTTTTGCAAAACATGAGAGCTGTGAATTTCAAAATCAAAATTATACGGATATTTGTAAAAAGGTAGTTGGTAATGGAGTTTCGTACGAGTATGCGAATAAATTTTTGTTATCGAATTTAAAAACACAAAAATTTGACGAGATAAGTTATGAATATCTGCAACCCAAGTATATACAAGTTCATAAAAAAAATGAGAAAAAAGCAAATAATGTACTGGTTAAATATATACCCGAGATGCTTGAGCATCTAAAAAAATATAGTGAAGTTTATGATTATGCCGAGGAAAAATATGGCGTAAACCGTGAGATTGTAGCTGCTATTTTGCTAAAAGAGACAAGACTCGGGAAAATTGTGCCTAAACATGATGCGTTTATTGTTTTTAATACTTTAGTCGTGCGAACAAAACCAAATACGCAAAGAGAGAAGTGGCTCTTAAATATGGGCAAGACCAATATGGTATCTATCATCACTCACTGTTATAAAAAAGGGATAGAGCCTGAGGAATGCAATCTGCCAAGCTCTTATGCCGGAGCCGTAGGGATACCGCAGTTTATGCCTGAGAGTTTTATCTACTCGGAGGGCTATAAAACGGAAATAGCAGATTTGACAAAGATGGAAGATGCAATACTCTCAGCTACCAAATTCTTACATATAAAAGCGGAATTTACACAGCTTCTTGAATGGGATAAAATACCCGATATCGTAGATATCGAGTCAAAATGGTATGACTATGAGTTTGATAATGAAGATGCCTCATTTGTTCATGCAAAAAATAAAAACGGAGATAAAGAGTACAAATGTTTCACATGCGATAAAGGGGAGCTTGATTACTTAAGAGAGTACACAAAAAAAATCTTGCGTTACAACAACTCTTCAAACTATGCAGTAGGTGTTATGCGTTTGGCTTATGAAGCACAAAAGGGGCTTAGTGAATAATTGCCCTTAAAATATGTGACTCATTTGGTTTTACAACTCTTGCATCAAGAAATGCATTAGCCGACTCGATGCAAAGCATATTTTGGTAAGCATCATCTCTCATCGCACTCATTCTTTTACACTTCTCTATCCACGGATTCCATACTACAACAGAAGACGAGCCTTCATTTTTTATATAAATCTCTCTATTTTTGTCTTTTAAAACCATCTCGCTATCAACTTCTTGATAAACTCTATCGACCTCTTGGTTAAATGTTATATCGCCGTTTTGCACCTCATTTTTCCATGTTAGCGCATCTAAGTATGGTTTTTTATCTAAACCTTTGATAGTTGCCTCGCAAATATGAGAAACAGTAAAATAAGTGTGAAGCGCCTGTGATATTTTAAAAGATTTGTCATCTAAGTTTGTAGTTTTAAGCTCCATCGTCAATCTATCTGAAATGGTAATTTTTAACTCCAGCTCAAACTTATAGTGCCACATTTTAAGCGTCTCTTCATTGTGAGTCAATCTAAAAGTAAGGATTGTCGTTTTTTCATCTGCTTCATCGCCGCCGATAAATTCCCACATAGAAATTCTTGCAAAACCATGCTGAGGCAGACTTTTATCTTCATTAAACCCAAACCACGGCCAACACACGGGAACACCGCCGCGAATCGCCTTGCCGTACTCAAAATCACTTACTTCACTCAACCACAAAATCGCCTCTTCGCCCTCTCTCGCATAGTGGAATATATGAGCACCTTGAAGAGCAATTTTTGCCTTTGCAGAGCTATTCTTTATCTCAATGTAAGCGAAGTCGTTTGCTAATTTTTTATGAACAATCATTCACTTCTCCATGATGAGATTTTATGTCCTTTAATAGCGTAAAAAAGTATAAAAGCATAGCAAATTATGCCGATAAGATAGGTTGATTGCATATCGCCGCTCACTTGAGCGATTTTACCAAACAGTAACGGTAATATTGCTCCGCCTGCTATCGCCATGATTAACAGTGCGCTTCCCTTGGCTGTATGTCTGCCCAATCCCTCTAACGCTAACGGCCAGATGGTAGGCCAAACAAGGGCATTCGCAAAACCCAAAAGTGCGACAAAAGTGATAGTATCAGGAAGAGTTCTCACTCCGCTGTAACCCCATAAAATCTCGCTTATTGCGCTGCTCTGCGAAGATGAAACTGCAACGCCGAGCAAAAAAAGCACTCCAAAGAGGCTAGAGAGCAGAAGCGCTTTTTCTTGTGAAAGATATCTGGGTATAAAAATAACGCCTATAAGGTAACCAAAAACCATAAAAATCATAGTAAAAGAGGTCAAAGCGGTATAGTTCTCCACACCCAAACTTTGCCCGTAAAGCCCGATGGTATCTCCCGCGATTACCTCAATACCTACATAAAAGAAGAGCGCAACTGCACCCAAAACTACCCGAGGAAACTCAAATATGCTCTTTTTTTCTTCTTGGGTATCTTTAAGAAACTCAAGTTCAGGAAGTGATGAAAACTTTACAAGTGCTATTAGAGCGCTTAAAACAACCGCCATTACTATGTACGGGGTTATAAGTTTTGAAGCAAGCGCCTCTCTTGCTTCACTTGATAAATCCTCCATTGAACCAATACCTGAGAGTATGAAAGTAGTAAAAAGAAGCGGAACGATAACTCCCGCACTTTTGTTTATAAGTCCCATTATACTTATACGCATAGCCGCGCTCTTGATATCTCCGATGCAGACTATATATGGATTTGAAGCGGTTTGGAGTATCGTAAGCCCCGTTCCCAGCGTAAAAAGAGCGGTTAAAAAAAGTATAAAACTAGCACTCATTGCGGCAGGTATAAAAAGAAGACTGCCGACAACCATAACCGCCAAACCCAAAGCCATACCGTTTTTATAGCCTGTTCTCTCAAGCAGATAAGCCATCGGCAGAGCCATAACGGTATAAGCAATGTAAAAAGCAAAAGTGACAAAGAGCGCTTCAAACTCGTTAAGGTCGCAAATGACTTTTAAAAATGGAATGAGTGAACCGTTTAGCCATGTGACAAACCCAAAAATGAAAAATAGAACTCCTATGATTAGCATAGGAATAAGCGTGGATTTACTTTGCACTTCTTAGACTTTTCAGATAGTGTGCAACCGCATCTTCATCGTTTGTGTGAGGCAGAACGATGCGAGCCAATTTTTTTACGCCCTCTTGTGCATTTGCAACCGCAACGGAAGTTCCGGCAAGCTCAAACATACCGACATCGTTAAAATTATCTCCAAAAACAGTAAGTTTAGAGAGGTCAAAACCGACATATTCGCTGACGCTCTTTATGCCGTGCGACTTATCGGCGTCTTTATGCAAAATTGTCAAAAAGTAGCACCCGACATACGCTTCGGGTGCTAAAATATATTTCAAACTATCTCCAAAAATCTTCTCTATCTTAAGTGCAAGTTCTCGCAATAAAACCTCATCTCCAAAATATACAATCTTAAAATTATCATCCATTGCACAAAGATTGCTCTGCTGATTATGGTGGTCATCATTTTTATAATTTTTAAGCACCTCTTTTTGATGTGCATTTAAAATGGTAGAGTAAGAGAAGATTTCACGCAGAGTGCTGTCTGCCAAAGAAAGAATAAAAGGGTAGATACCCAGCCTCGCACCCTCGTCTATAATAGCATCCGATACAGCTTTGTTTATAAATTTTGTATCTATTATTTTTTTATCAATGGTTGCTATTAAAGCGCCATCAAGCAGTATCATCGGAGCATTTATTTGAATATTCTCTATAAACTGGAGTGTTTTTTTGTATGTTCTAGCCGTTGCAACGCTCACAATGGAGTCGACAGCCATACCATTCCAGATCTCTCTCGTAAACTGACTTACCGACAAATCTGTTCGCAAAAATGTGTGGTCTAAATCTGTAATATATATATTTTTCATTTTATCTATACCTCAATTGACATGTCATCATTCTCTCAACGAGTAATCTTGCAATCTCTACTTTATCATCAATTATAGATGTTATGTTTAAATCCTTTAGATTCTCTTTATCATTTAGTGTTGAGACTTTTACTATCAAATTTATATCTTTTGTATGTTTTAAAATCGCTTCACAGATAGCTCTTTTTTTCTCAATATTGTCAAGCGTTACTATTACTGCCGCCGAACTCTCGGTATTAAGTGCTTCCAGTAAAGAGAGTTTTGACATATCTCCAAGGTAAGCCTCTTTGCCTTTTGCCAAAGCCTCTTGAACATGCTTTGGGTTATTGTCTATTATGACATACGGAGCACCTATATCATCCAAATATTTTGCTGCGAACTTACCAGTAACGCTGTACCCGCATAAAATTACATGATTCTTTCTCGTAACAAATGCCGAGGTGTCCAACCCTAAATATTGATAGTTGCTAATGTAACTTACAAATCGATTGATTTTTGAGATAAAAAACGGTGTAATTACTATAGAAAAGATGACAACTAAGATAAAAAGTGATTCAAGTTCTTTATTAAGAAGACCTCCGACACTTGCTATGGCAAAAATAACAAATGAAAATTCTCCGACTTGCGAGAGCGCGAGTGCTGTCTTTAATGAGCGTGTGTGTGACGAAGTAAAGCGTAAGATTGCATAGATAATAGCAGCTTTTGAAATAAAAACAAGGATAAAAGTCGTAATGATTATATCTATATGTTTTATAAAAAAAACAATATCTATCTTCATACCTACGACGATAAAAAATGTTCCAAGCAAAATATCTTTAAACGGGGCTATATCCGATTCGACTTTATGATGGTACTTTGTCTCCGCTATAATCATTCCTGCAACAAACGCTCCAAGTGAGTAAGTAAAACCCATAAATGAAGCTAAGAGTGCAGCACTTACTACAATAAAAAGTACAGAACCCATAAAAAGCTCGTCCACTTCACTCTTTGCCGAAAAGTGTAAGAGCCATGTCATAAGTCGTTTACCGATAATAAATAATAGCCCTACAACTAAAATAGCACTTATAAATGTATCTCTTAAAATAACGGCTACGGACTGATCTGCTTTGCTTGTTAAAAACCCTAAAAAGATTAAAATCGGGATAACTGCAATATCTTGAAAGATTAAAATACCCATTGCTCTTTGCCCATAGGGGCTGTTTATCTCTTTGGAGCTTTTGAGATAGCTAAGCACAACGGCGGTCGAGGAGAGCGCAATCGCAAGTGCGACAATAATAGCAGAGACCGCATTAAGCCCAAAAAAGTAGTAAGATACTAAAAAAATAAAAACAGCGGTAATACTCACTTGTAAAAAGCCGTTCAAGAAAATCTCTTTTTTCATGCTATTCATCTTAGCTAGAGAAATCTCAAGTCCAATCGTAAACATCAAAAAAACTATACCAAAATCAGCAATATGCTCTAAAGTCGAAGAATTATTCATATATCTTAGATCAAATGCGTAAACTATAATAGTACCTGTAAGTATATAGCCTATAATCTGCGAAACACCGAGCCGTTTTAAAAGCAGGTTTAGTACCGTTGAGAGACCCAAAGCCACCACTATATATAAAAGTACAAAATCCATCTAAATCTTTTTTATTAAATTATCTGTTATTTTACCAAAATATTCTTATAGCCTACCATTTTAAAAGGATATTGATTTACTAATTTTAAGAGATACTATACTATAATCGCGTCTTTAATTGATACTTTGGAGCTATTTTATGACTAAATATATTTTTGTTACCGGTGGTGTTTTAAGTTCCCTTGGAAAAGGGATAACAGCGGCTAGTATTGGCACTTTGCTTAAACACTCAGGCAAACAAGTCGGTATGTTAAAAATAGATCCTTACATAAATGTCGATCCCGGAACTATGAGTCCACTTGAGCATGGTGAAGTTTTTGTGACAAAAGACGGAGCGGAGACGGATCTTGATATCGGAAATTACGAGAGATTTTTAGACACCTCATATCTTAAATCAAGCAACTTCACTACCGGTCAGATATACTCAGCCGTAATTGAGCGAGAGCGCGCCGGTGGATATTTGGGGCAAACTATTCAAGTTATTCCACATATTGTCGGGGAAATTGTAAAACGCATAAAAGAGGCTGGAGAAGGTCATGATATTCTCATAGTAGAGCTTGGCGGAACAGTCGGCGATATAGAAGGTCTTCCGTTCATGGAAGCGATTCGTCAAATGAAACATGATGACGAAGTTGAGGGAACATTTTTTGTACATGTAACACTTATTCCATTTATAAAAGCTGCCGGTGAACTAAAATCTAAACCGACTCAGCACTCTGTTCAAGAACTTCGCCGTATCGGTATCACTCCTCAAATGATAATTGCCAGAAGTGAAAATGCACTGCCAAAAACTTTCAAGAAAAAACTGGCAATGAGCTGTGATGTTTCTGCGGATAGCGTTATAGAGGCACTTGATGCCGCAACTATTTATGATATTCCTATTACATTTTTGAGACAAAACATTCTAAAACCTATCTCAAAAGAGTTAGATTTAGGTGAGCTCAATCCAAATATGGAAAAATGGGACTCTTTGGTTAAAAAAATAGTTCAACCAAAAAATCGTATTGTTCTTGGTTTTGTTGGTAAATATCTCGAATTAAAAGAGGCGTATAAATCTCTAACAGAGTCCCTAATTCATGCCGGAGCGCATCTTGACACCAGAGTTGATATTCACTGGGTTGATAGTGAAAAGATAGAAGAGAGAGGAGCTGAGGCACTGCTAAGTGATTGTGATTCTGTTTTAGTAGCCGGAGGATTTGGAAACCGTGGCGTTGAGGGCAAAATAAAGGCTATCGAATACGCAAGAGTAAACAAAATCCCATATCTTGGCATCTGTCTTGGAATGCAGCTAACACTTGTTGAATATGCAAGAAATGTACTTGGATTTGAGGGTGCGAACTCTGTAGAATTTGATTCAAATACCCCTTATCCGATGATTTATCTCATAGACAATTTCTTAGATCAAAGCGGAAATACACAGCTTCGTACTCATAAGTCGCCAATGGGCGGAACTCTTAGACTCGGAGAATATCCGTGTGATACATTAGAAGGCTCAATTATACGCAAAGCTTACGGCGGAGCAAAAACAATATATGAGAGACATCGCCATAGATACGAAGCAAACCCGACTTATCGCAAGCAGTTAGAAGATGCGGGTATGATAGTTACAGGTGAGTCAAACGGACTTATAGAAACCGTTGAGATAAAAGATCATCCATGGTTTTTAGGTGTTCAATTTCATCCGGAATTTACATCAAGACTTCAGACTCCAAACCCATCAATCCTAGCATTTGTGGAAGCAACTCTCAACATTTCGCGAAAAGAGTAGTTTACAACCATATATGCGAAACTTCGATGATGTTCCCATCCTAAACAAAGCAACTCTCTTTGAGTTGCTCTCAAGCAGATTTGACACGGAGGATAAAAAACTCTCACAAATCCCAAATCCCGCTCTACTCCATGATGCTCCAAAAGCTGCTAAAAAAATAGCAGATGCCATAAGAGAGAAAAAAAAGATAACTATAGTCGGCGATTATGATGTTGACGGTATCAGCGCAACTGCGATTATGGTTGACTTTTTTAGACAAATTCCATACCCGCTGGATGCAATAATCCCAAATCGTTTCACAGATGGTTACGGTGTAAGTCCAAACATCTTAAAAAGAGTAGATGCCGACCTCATCATAACTGTAGACAACGGCATAAGTGCTGTTGAAGCCGCAGAGATTTGCAAACAAAGAGGCATTGAACTCATCATTACAGACCACCATACGCCGCCGGAGGTACTGCCCCACGCTTACGCCATAGTAAATCCAAAACTCTCTGTATGTAACTACCCGTTTGAAGAGATTTGCGGAGCACAGGTTGCATGGCTGCTTCTTGGGCTTCTAAAGAAAGAGTTAAATCTTCCCATTGATATGAGAAGCTTTTTGGATATCTTATGTATCGCTACCATCGCCGATATAATGCCCCTTAAAGATATAAACAGAACTCTTGTAAAAGAGGGTTTAAAAGTTTTAATAAACTCCAAAAGACCATCTTCTATTATAATGAAAGATTTTTTAAACAAAAATCCTATAACCTCTGAAGATATAGCATTTCAGATAGCACCGCGCATCAACTCGGCAGGAAGGCTAGAAGATGCGAGTATAGCATTGGAGTTTTTAACCGCAGATAGCACAAACCAAGCCTACAAGCAGTTTGAAAGACTAAATTCTCTTAATGAACAAAGACGAGAGAGCGAAGCACAAACAACAAAAGAGGCTATAGAGATGGTAGATAGTTTGCTTGAAATCCCGCGAGTTATCATCGTAGCACATGAAAATTGGCACGAGGGCGTAGTCGGAATAGTTGCTTCAAGGCTAGTGGATCGTTTTGAGAGACCGGCAATTGTACTAAGCATAAAAGACGGTGTGGCAAAAGGAAGTGCCAGAAGTTTAGGAGATGTCAATATATTTGAACTTATAAAAGAAAACTCATCACATTTGAGCAAATTTGGCGGACATAAAATGGCTGCAGGGCTTCTTTTGGAGAGAAAAAATATTGATAATTTCAGAGATGCAATCAATAAAACAGCTCAAAACATAGAACCGAACGACTTTTTACCAAAAGATAGCGTACTAGGTGTTTTAGGTATTGACGATATTGACTTTGAACTACTTGCTATGCTTGAGAGCTTCGAGCCTTTCGGAGAGGCAAATGCTCGTCCGAAATTTTTACTAAAAGATGCTCATATAGTAGATATCAAACTTATGGGAAGCGACAAATCACACTCTAAAGTCACTCTCAAAACATCAACAGCTTCAACAAAAACTATAGAGCTAGTCGCATTTAGAACCGTTTTAGGGATGCCAAAAGATAAAAAGATTTCATGCAACTACACAATCTCAAAAAATGAATTTAACTCCAAAATCTCCATACAGCTGCTCTTGAATAAAATTTATTAGACTTCTGCTTAGTATATTGAAACGATATTACATTCCTTTATTTTAATATAAGTTAATTTTTATAAAAGCTATATTTAAAACCATCTTAAGCTTTAAAATTGTAACATTGATAAAATTATCACAAAAAGGGATTTACATGAAAAGAATCGTTACATTATCGGCTATTGCCTTCTTAAGTACTGCTGCATTTGCTGCGGATGCTGATGTTCAAAAGCAGATAGATGAACTCAACAAAAAGATAGAGCAGTTACAAAAAACTAACTCTTCTCAAGATAAAAAGATATCTGAAGTAAATGCACAATCTGCACAAAACAATATAAAGTTTAATGTTGATTTTAGAACCTCATACGACAATCTTCAATATAAAACTGTAAACGGCAATAAATATGAAAACGATGCTCTTTACTCAAACCGTTTATGGTTAGGTATGGGTTACGCTCCGACTGAAGATATGCTGTTTAAAGGTCAACTAGCATATCACAAAGCTTTCGGTGCAAGCTATATGCAAAGAGGAACAGGTTTTGGTTTTGATACTTTTGACTGGGTTTCAAGTGAAACATTGGCAGATGATGAGCTAAGAGTAAGAGAAGCTTACTGGTTATGGAACCTTAGAACAGGATCTATCGGCTGGACGGCAAGTGTTGGTCGTCGCCCATCTACAAACGGTTTCTTGAGTAACTTAAGAGAAGATGATGCTAAAGCAAAATCTCCGATGGGTCATGTTATAAATATGGAGTTTGACGGTGCGTCGGTAGCTATGAAGCTAGACAGCTATGTTCCGGGTATGTATGTTAAACTTTGTCTTGGTCGTGGATTAACAAATGCGGCAGGTTGGGCAAGTGAAGCAACAGCAGCACTGGGTGCTCCGATGGGTGGTTCAAATCAACCAAATTTTACAAAAGTTAATGGTAGTTTAGATAATGTAGATATGGCTGGATTTATTTTTGTACCGTATGATGATGGACAATATACAGTTGAGACTACATGGTACAGAGGATTTAATGTTCCGGGTCTGTATGCTACTTCTATAAATGGCGCAACAGGACAACCGACGGCATACAGTATGCTCAACGGCGGAGATATGGATGGTGCAGCAATCTCTTTCAAAGTTGACGGTGTGGGTGATGGAATCAATGATTTCTTAGATGAAACAACTTTATTTGCTTCACTGGCAATGTCAAAATCTCATCCTAATATAGATGTTACAAGAAGCGTGGATATGAGTTCTATGGGTATGGGAACTATAAATATGGTTGAGAATAGTATGCTAGGAAGCAATGATTCTGAGACTGGTTCATCTATCTGGCTTGGTGCCGTAATGCCAAACTTAACAGGCGGTAAATTTGGTTTAGAGTATAACCACGGTTCAAAATACTGGAGACCGTTTACTTACGGAGAAGACACTATGATAGGCTCTAAAATGGCTGTTCGCGGTAATGCTTATGAAGCTTATTGGTCTCAACCGATTATAAAAGATGTTTTCTCTATGCAAATTAGATATACATTCTTAGATTATGAGTACACGGGTTCAAACGGTTTCTTTGGAGACGGTGGTACACCGATGACTATGTCTGAAGCAAAAGCAATGGGAATGGATCCTGTTGAAACTGCACAAGACATACGCCTATATTTCAGATATAGATACTAAAAATTAAAGAGCCAAAGCGGCTCTTTAATAAATTTACCTTATAAAATAGTAAAATTGAAGAACAATCCCCTTTATTAAACACTCTTAAACTCCTAACAATAAAAAGTTAACTTACAGTAACAGATTTATCAAAAAAGCTAAAATTTTCATCATCACTTTAACTTATTATAAATAAAATATATATTTATCCATTAAAAGGAACAACTAAAAAAATTGATACATTAACGCAAAATTAGGGGTAAAACTCATAAAAATAGTAGTATTTAAAACTCCCTTAAGCCTCAAGGATGTAGAATTGATAACTTTATCACAAAAAAAGGAAAATAGATGAAAAAGAACAAAATCTTAGAAGAGATTTTAAATGAAGTTGACAAGCATCCAGAGATTATGTCTCGTCGTGAGGCTCTAAAATATTTGACAATGTCTCCGTTAGCGGCATCTGTACTTGCGAGTGCAACTGTTGGAACAACTGCTGCAAGCGCTGCATCAAGCAATGCTAAAGGTAAAGTAGTTATCGTTGGTGGTGGTCTAGCAGGTATGAGTACTGCGGCACTTATCAGAAATACTGCATCAAATGTTGAAGTTACGGTAATTGAGCCGGATCCAACATCAGTATCTTACCAACCTGGTCAAACTCTTGTAGCTGCAGGTGTTTGGAAGAAAGAAGATATTATCTACAAGAGAGATGATTTCGTACCAAGCGGCGTTAAGCTTATCAAGGGAAGCGTAACTGCTTTTGATCCTGCAAACAACAAAGTGACAGTAGACGGTAAAGAAGATGTATCTTATGATCAATTAATCGTAGCTACAGGTCTTATGTTAAACTACGGTGGAATTAAAGGTTTAGAGGGTGTAATCACTTCTTCTGGTGCTGATAACGCAGTTGTAAGACAAAAAATCGGTAAAAACGGTACTCACTCAATCTATTTCCGTGACGGTTCAGAAGATACATGGAAAGGTATTCAAGAATTAGTTGCAAAAGCAAAAGCTCACACCGGTGCTGAGAAACTTCAAGCTCTATTTAGTATGCCTGCTACTGCTATCAAATGTGGTGGTGCTCCAATGAAAATTATGTATCTTACACATGCTCACCTAGAAAAAGCCGGTGTTGCAAATAAAGTTGAATTAACTTTCAACACAAATGGTGGAGCACTATTCGGTATTCCTGAATACAATGCTGCTATTGTTAAGCAATTTGAAAAAAGAGGTTTTAAGTGGAATTTCGCTCATAACCTAGTAGAAATTGATACTGAAGCTAAAATCGCAACTTTCGATAAGTTCTGGAAAGAAAAAGGTGAGTTTGACGAAGCATTAGATGAGTATGTAATGGTTACAAAACATGAGTATAAGCCTATAAAATATGATTTCATCCATGTAACACCTCCAATGAAAGCTCCTGATGAAGTTGCAAAATCTCCGGTTGGTTCTGAGCAAGGATGGGTACCTGTTGAAAAAGAGACTCTACAACATGTTAAATTTAAAAATGTATGGTCTTTAGGAGATGTTGCGGCACTTCCAATGACTAAAACGGGTGGTTCTGCTCGTAAAGAATACAGAGTACTAGTTGAAAATCTAGTTGCTTCAATGGAAGGTAAAGCATTAAGTGCTAAATTCGGCGGATATACTGTTTGTCCACTTATTACTGGTCTTGGTACTGTTATGCTTGCTGAATTTGACTGGAGTAAAAAACCAACTCCTTCATTCCCACTTGACCCAACACAAGAGAGATGGATATGGTGGTTACTAAAAGTTTATGCTCTTAAACCAATGACTATGTACGGAATGCTTGCAGGTAGAGCGTAATTTTATAAATTACACTTACTTAAAAGCTTCTAACTGCAAGGGATTTCCTTGCAGTTATCTCAAATCTCCCTCTTTTATCTTTATCCTTCTTTATATAAATATCAAAATGTATTTGCAAAATTAGATTAAAAAATTATCATCTATTTCTAAAAGTTATACAAATTGTTACACTTCATAATAAATATTATATATTAATTTTATAATAAATATTATTTTTATTTTTTATAAGTTAAAATATCGCAATTCAAAAGGAGATACAATGAATAAAATCGTAAAAATTGCATTAAGTGCGGCATTAGTTTTAAGTGTTGGCGCAACAGCTGCAAATGCAGATGCTGATAAAGGTCTAAAACTTTATTCTAAAAAATTAAAAGATGCTTGTGGTATAAGCGGGGCTGCTATGGCAGGTAAGCATACTCAAGGTCAATGGAACGAAATTAACAAAGGTGGAAATCTTGCAAAAGAGATTAAAACTATTTGTCCAAAAGCAAGTGATGAAGATTTAAACGATAAAACTCTTCCTCATCTTTATGACTTCTTCTACAAATTCGGAAGCGACAGCGGGAATGTTCCTTCTTGCTAATTAGCTTTTAACCTAACTCCCTGCTTTTTGCAGAGAGTGGGATTTTTATACCCACTTCATCTTTTTTATCTCTCTTTATACCCTCACTTTTAACTTTTACTTATATTATTAACTCTATATCAAGTATAATAACCGCCACAATAAATCAAACAAAACAGGAGATAAAATGAAAAAAGCTATATTTTTAGCTTCAGCCGCTATGATATTTTCATTATCGCTCAATGCCCTTACATTAGGAAAGCTTGGTGATTTTAAATTTGAAAAAGCAAACGATAATGTTTACATTATGCATGGACCCGAAAGAGAACCAAGCAAAGAAAATGAAGGTTTTATGAACAACCCTGCAGTTATTGAGAGTAAAAACGGACTTATAGTAATTGATCCGGGCGGAAATTACAATGTGGGTAAAAAGATTCTTGCAGAGATTGAAAAAGTAAGCAAAAAGCCGATAATCGCCGTTTTTAATACTCACAAGCACGGAGACCACTGGTTTGCTAACAAAAATATTCAAGAAAAATACCCAAATGTGCCTATCTATGCACTTGACTATATGATTGAACAGGTAAAAGACAACTCTGCTGAGACTTGGTACGGTATCTTAGACAGATTAACCGGTAACCTAGAGGGCACTAAACCATTTACTTTCCCGACTACTGGTGTTGTAAATAAACAAAGCGTTGTAGTTGACGGACAAACTTTTGTTATGCGCCACTATGCAAAGGGGCATACGGATACGGATATATTGATTGAGCATACCAACTCAAATACGCTTTTTATAGGTGACAACCTTATAACCAATCGTTTTGGTGCATTTGATGAATCGTCTAATATACATGACAATATTGAACTGTTAGAGAAAATTAAAAATAAAAAAGACGGTTTTAAAAAGTATAAGTTATATGTTCCGGGTCACGGGCGTTCAAGCGGTGAAATAAGCAAAACTATAGATCCGTTTTTAAATTACTTAAAAGTAATCACTGCAGGCGCTAAAAAAGCATATAAAGCAGGTATTGAAAGTTATGAAATAAAGCCTGAAGTACATGAACAGCTAAAAGCTTACCATAAATGGGATGCTTATGATGGTCAAATGGGCAAACACCTTATGAAAGCTTATGAAGAAGTAGAAGCACTCGATTTATAAGATATTTGAGCCATATTTTATGGCTCAACCCCTTTTTATACTTTTAACTTTCAGTTCAAATACTACCTTTTTAATCTATAATATTTAATGCTTAAGATATATGAGTGCCAAAGTGCAAAATCCGACATTACCGAATTAAAAGTCTTAAACGGCTCTTTAGTTGCTTACAGCACCAAATTGCATGGGATTAAAATATTTGATTTTGATGAGTGTGAAATTAGAAAAAGTATTGCAAATACCTACCTTGATTCTGCCATGAACGCTTGTTCATTTAGCCCAAATTCTGAGCTTTTCGCCTTTGTAAACAATCAAGTTATATATGTGATTGATATACTGTCCAAAGAAGTTGTTTGCACCATTGAAGTAAACGACGAAAATATAGAGATTATAAGCTTTGATCTATCTTCGAACTATATTATCGCCGGAAGCAAACACGGTAGAGTGCTTCAGTATAAAATGAATCAATCATCACTCCTATCAAGACTCTGCTCTTTTCCGTATGACAGATCTTTAATAGATTCAAAAAACAAAGAGAGTAAAAATTTCGTAAGTGCTTTTGCTTTTTATAAAAACAAATTTGCGTGCAGCGGCTATGGGGGTGCCATTTTTGTAGTAGATCTATATACCCAAACGAATAAGAGCGTAATTACTCATAATAAAGCTCGTATTGATGCCTTATGTTTTATGGATGAAAATACTTTGGTATGCGGCAAAAACGATGGAAAGATTGATGTTTTTTCACTAACTGATGTAAGTAGTTATAAAAGTGTAGTTACGCCGCTCTCAAATATAAAACAAATTATTATAATGCCAAACCCAAACTATATTATGGTTAGCGGCATATCCAATATAATTACAATCATTGATATAAAGAACTTAAAAATAGTTCATAGCAAATATATCGAATTTGATACGCAGATAAATAAAATTGATATAGTAAATAGCGACTCACTAGCTGTTGCGCTTGAGAATAATAAAATTCTGCATGTTGAACTTCCGGGCATTGCAACATTAAAATCACTTATACTTAATAACTCTTTTGCAAAAGCTTTTGAGTTAATCGAAAAAGAACCTATGCTTCAAGGCTCAAATGAACATAAAATGCTCGAAGAGAAGTTTGAAAGAAGCTATGAAGACGCTACAAAAGCACTCATTAACCAAAACAGTGCCTTGGCTATGCAAATTTTGGATATTTACAAAGATGTAAAGTCAAAACAGACAAAGATAAAAGATCTTTTTTATGCATTTAAAAACTATCTTAGATTTCAAGCTCTATTTTTAGAAAAAAAATATGCTCTAGCCTACGCCCTCTGTTCCAAATTTGAACCGCTTAAAAAAACTGTTCAATACAAAAAAATGGAACAAATATTTAAGCTTGTTTTTGTAAATGCCCAAAGACATGTAATGCAAAATAATATTGCCGGTGCAAGAGCACTGCTGAGTGAATATAGTACTATTATGTCAAAAAAACCGCTTATAAAACTGTTACTTACCCAAAATAAAGAGTTTGTCGAGCTTTTAAAAGCCATCCAAAAGAGAGATTTTCAAACTCTTAACAAGCTAGTAAGTAAAAATGAACTGTTTAAACAAATTCCAAACTACATTGCCTTAAACACTCAGATAGAGGATACTTTAGAGGAGATAGAGGCAAATATAAAATCAGGTGAAATAAATAAAGCAAAAGAACTCTTACTTACACTAGATAAAATTGAGCATATAGCACAAAAAGTAGAAGAGCTGCATAAAAAATACAAATATGTCTCAATTCTTCAAAAAGCTTATGAAGAGAGTGATTTTAAAAGTTGTTACGAACTTCTTGATATGCATAAATATTTAAAATCCGTAGAGTTGGGAGTACTGCTAGAAAATCATTGGTCTAAGCTTATGCAAAAGTGCGAAGAGTATGCACTTGATGGAAACATACGAGATATTAAAAAAACACTCGGTGAGCTTATAAGTTTGCATGCCAGAAGTAACAAAATAGGAGATTTATTAAGAGTCAGCTTTCATAGAAGAATAGGTATATTAATGAGTAGAAAAGACTTTAAGGGCGCAGAAGCGATAATCTATACCTATGTTGATGTATTTGGTATCGATAGCGAAATAAGCAATATTATGAAAAATTATGAAAAAATTTCAACACGCAAGCTGGCTTTAACGCAAATTGAGCAGAGACCCTCAAGAGATAGCTGGAGGCACTCTAAAATCATCATGAAACATTAGTAATCTTTAAAAGGGCATTTAGCGTATCGTTAAACTCGCTTTTAACAGTTGAGCTTTGAGTTAAAAACTTCTCCATCTCACTCTTTTTGCTTATCGCTTCATCGAGTTCAGAATCACTACCTTTTAAGTATGCACCGATTCGGATTAGCACCTCGTTTTCTTTTAAAATAGTATAGAGTCTTCTAAATTTTAAAACTGCTTTTAGATGCTCGGCAGAGATAATATCATTCATAACCCTAGAGGCTGAATTTAGTATATGAACCGGCGGATATATACCAAAATCGGTAAGCTCTCGTGAGAGTACGATATGCCCGTCTAAGATAGAACGAGATTGGTCCGCAATAGGGTCGCTCATATCGTCACCCTCAACAAGAACCGTAAAAAAAGCAGTAATAGAACCTTTGCCTTCCTCTTTCCCCGCACGCTCCATTAGTTGAGGAAGAAGCGTTAGAGATGAGGGCGGATATCCTTTTGATGTCGGAGGTTCGCCGAGTGCCAAACCTATCTCTCTTTGTGCCATTGCAAACCTTGTTACGGAATCCATGATGAACAAAACATCCAAACCTTGGTCTTTGAAAAATTCCGCCACGCTCATAGCTGCGAATGCACCGTATTTTCTCATTAAAGGAGAGTCATCAGATGTTGCTACGACTATTACGGTATTCTCCAAATTTCCGCCTAGATTTTTTTCTATAAACTCGGGAACCTCTCTACCGCGTTCACCGATAAGAGCTACTACTTTTATGGGGGCATCAGCGCCTCTAACTATCATCCCCATAAGAGTTGACTTTCCGACACCGCTTCCTGCAAAAATACCTAGTTTCTGACCTTTTCCGCATGTCAAAAGCCCATCAATACTTTTTACTCCGACACTAAAGACCTCATCTATCATCCCTCGCTTCATTGCGGCAATCGGTGCTTTGATAATTGGTGATAGTTTTGAGTTATTCACACTTCCTTTACCGTCAATAGGTCTCATAAAAGGATCAACTACGCGTCCAAGCAGAGATGAACCTACGGGTATGTTTAACCCAGTTTGGTCTAAAAACACTCTATCACCGGAACAAAATCCCTCAACAAAACTAAAAGGAGTAATAAAAAAAGTCATACCGTCTATCTCTGTAACCATTCCAATAGTCTCTTGTTTTGTGTCATTTGAGATAATTTTTACTATATCGCTGATGCCGACTTTCAATCCGCGAGCGGTAATTACGGTTGCATTTATTTTAACAATTTCACCGAATGCAACCGAATATTTTTTATCTGAGATTTTTTCTTTAAGTGAAGAAAGAGGCATTAAAAATCTCCTTGATTTATAGCAGGTTTAATAACGCGAACCGTTAGGAGAATTTATTAAAGAGAAAAATTCGCTTCTTGTTTTCTCATCTTTTTTAAACAGCCCGCGAAGAGCCGAAGATGTTGTCGTTGAGTTGATTTTCTCAACGCCTCTCATCTCCATACACATGTGTCTTGCCTGAATAACCACCGCAACGCCTTTTGGCATAATCGTATCCATAATTGCATCTGCAATCTGCTCTGTGAGTTGCTCTTGAATCTGCATACGACGCGCAAAAACATTTACAACGCGAGGAATCTTTGATAAGCCCACTACTTTGCCATCCGGTATATAAGCGACATGTACACGACCGATTATCGGTAAAAGATGATGTTCACAAGTAGAGTAAAACTCTATATCCTTCAAAAGAACCATCTCATCATTTGAACTTGTAAAAAGTGCAGATCTTAATATCTCTCTAGGATCTTCTTTGTATCCGCCGAAAATAAACTCATAAGCTTTTTTAACTCTTTGCGGAGTTTTTAAAAGCCCCTCCCTGTTTGGATTTTCTCCGACATGAAGCATCATATATTTTACTGCGTTTTCAAATTCTGTATCTTGTTTATCTGACAATGTTATGCCTTTTAGAATTTTTTATAAACGATAGGGTACCGATAAGTTGCTGAGAAGTTTATATATTTGATTGAGATGATTTACAATCTCGACAATATAGCATATCCGAGTGAGAAAGGGGGCTATAACTACTTCTAGCTACGGAGAAACATTTGCTAAATTATAGCAATCCATTAATATCATTTTTCAATGGTAAAAGCTTATTATTAATAATATCCCAAATCTCATCTGCGTCTATACCAAAATAATCATGTGCAATGATATTTCTGAAATCTTTTATTTTTTGCCAAGGTATTTCACTATGAGAAATTTTAAACTTTTCATCTAAGCGAGAAATAATTTCACCGATTACTACAAACTGCATCATTGAAGCATCAAAGCTTTTTTGGTCATAATAAAATTTATCTGCGTCGTTAAAATCTTTTGAGTACAACTCTATTTTTTCAATAGACTCAATAAGAGCATGAAGATTAAAGGCGATATTGTCATACATACAAAGTATCTTTTAAAATTTGTTCTTTTGCATAGGGTTTGAGGTATTTTTCACGAGCGATATCTACGCTACGATTAAAGGAAGAAGAGAGAAATTGTTTAAGAGAATCTTTTAAATCATAAATATTTTGTGTACCATCTTCAAGCTCTATCAATAAATCAACATCACTATTTTCTTGTTGTTCATTACGAGCGAATGAGCCAAACAGACCTATTTTAGTGACATGATATTTTTCTAGCAAAAGCTTACGATTGTTTTGTAAAAAATTTATTATTTCGCGTTGTGTGTTCATGAGATGTATTTTATCATATTCATAAAACTTTTTATATTATTTCAGATATTCTAAAGTTGGGCTTTATATGCTAATATATTTTTTTAATTTAAAACTATCTGTTTTATCACAAAGGCAATCAAATCAAACTGCTATTTATCTCATTTTTACTATATTTTCAGAACTATTTGTATTTATCGGCTTTAAAAATCGATTTTGAATTTTCACTTTTAGAGTTTTTGATACTTTTTTTAATGCTCTCTCTATTTTCAAAATCAAAACAGTTTAAAATATATATACTTATTTTACAGAGTTTATATCTAATTCATTTTATTTTTATCTCTTACTTTGGGAACCAAATTCAGTATACCGATATCTATCTCTTTTTTACGCATATAACGGAGACTTTTGAGAGTATTGCAGCCCTTTATGACATAGTTTTCTATCCGCTGCTTATCGTTGCAACAACATCGTTTATCATAATGTATATGAGTTATGAGAAGAGTAAAACACCTACATTTGTACTATTGGCATTTTTCCTCTTTTCTCTTTTGTTTCAAGATAAGATGCATGATGCATCACTCTCACTTATCAAAGAGAGCATAAAGAGTATCTTTTTTAAAAAAGAGAAGGGCGATATACAAAAGAGTGATGATAAAAACAGAACGCCTTTGCATAAAACAGATAACAATATAATTTTAGTTATTGGCGAGAGCATGAGATCTCGTGAAAACTTAAAAGATAGATATGAAATATTTGAAAATTACAGCTACAAAACCATTCTAAGCGGAGCAACAAATACCGATGTTGCAGTGCCTCTGCTCATTAACGGCGGTATCTCTCCGCAAAAAATAAATTTAGAAGATAACCTATTTTTACTGGCAAAGAAAAACGGGTACAAAACATCTTTTATAACTGCACAAAACGAAAAAAGCTTAAAGTATATAGAACCATATCTACATAAAGAGTATATCGATGATTTTAAGATACTCAGCTCAAGGGACGATAAAGAACTGATTTCTAATTTAAAAAATTTATCCTTAGAAGATAAAAACTTCATTGTACTACAGATGCAAGGTGAGCATAGCCCCTATATATACTATGAAAATTCCGACAGAAGCGATTCTGTTGAACTTAGATATCATAAATCTATGCAATATTCCGACATTGTTCTAAACCAACTTATCAATTATGTTAGCAATTATTCGAAAAAACCTTTTATATTTATATTTCTCTCAGACCACGGAGAGTTAATAGGGCATGACGGAAGAACAGGGCATAATAGATTTGAAAAAGAGATTTACTCCGTTCCGTTAGTAATCCATTCAAATTTAGAAACACACCTTGAGGAACTAGAGAGTCATAATGATGTTTATGAGTTGATGTATCATTATCTCGGCTACTCAAAAGAGTTTTTACTGCAAGAGAGGAAAAAGATAAGGGTTTACGGAACAATGATAACGGAGGAGGACGGTTATATAGATATTGACACGCAGAAATAAATCTCTACATGTCAAAAGCTTACGCTACATCACAAAAATATGCGGAACAATAAGCGGATATTTTTTCATTTTTCTATAGATATGTTTTCTAACAACTTGGCGAAGATCATTTTCCAACGCTCTTGGGTTTTCAATCAAGCCCTCTTTTATATTTGCAAGAAAGTGCTCTAAAACATCTTCAATCTCTTTAGCAAAATGTTTGTCCTGCTTATCGGCAACTAGACCGAATGAAGTAACATTCGGTTTCGATAGCATTGTAGAGTGTTGTCCGTCGATTTGAGCAACTATTACAACAATTCCATCAGAAGCAAGTTTTTGGCGATCTATGACGATATCATCATCTATCTTATGATTGTTTTGGTTATCAATATACACCTTACCCGTTCTAACAGTTTTTACTTTTCTCATATATTTTGGAGCAATCTCTACTGTATCACCATCATTTAAGACATAGATATTTCTCTCGGGAACGCCACACATCATGGCAGTCTCTTTATGCTTCACAACATGATTATACTCACCGTGAATAGGTAAAAAGAATTTAGGATTTACCAAACGAAGCATAAGCTTTTGCTCCTCTATTGAAGCGTGACCTGAAACATGGATATCTTTATCTGATGATACTCTTGCACCGGCTCTTTGCAAGTGGTTAAGCATTGCGGAGATAGATCCCTCATTTCCTGGGATTGCACGGGATGAGAGAACAATTAAATCATTTGGTTTAATCTTGACATGTCTATGCTCTCCGATTGACATCCTAAATAGTGCCGAACTCGGTTCGCCTTGTGAACCGGTTGTAACTATAAGAATCTCTTTATCATTCATTTGTGAAACCATTTCAGGCTCTACAAAAATGTTTTTTGGCAGTTTTATATAATCATATTGCATCGCCACTTCAATATTTCTCTCCATTGAACGACCGATTACACATACTTTACGGCCATACTTCACACCATATTGAATTGCTTGATAAACACGATGGATATTTGAGCTAAAAGTAGATAATATAACTCTACCCTCAGCTTTTGCAAAAACTCTATCCATTGCGGGTGCAACACTTAACTCAGACGGAGTAGGAGCTGTATTGTATGAGTTTGTAGAGTCGCTCAGAAGGCAAAGAACACCTTTATCTCCATAATGTGCGAGTCTATGCAAATCTGCCGTATAACCGTCTACCGGAGTATGGTCGATTTTAAAATCGCCCGTATGAATAACTGTTCCTGCGCTTGTTGTTATTGCCAATGATGATGAATCCACTATTGAGTGAGTCATATGCATCCACTCTATCTCAAAATCTTCACCGATTTTATAGATTTTTCTTTTTTCTACAGGACAGAAATGTTGTCTGCACTCTTTTAAATGATGCTCATCAAATTTATTTCCAATCATAGCTAGTGGAAGAGGCGTGCCGTATATAGGAAACTGCATCTCTTTATAGAGGTAAGGCATAGCACCGATATGATCTTCGTGAGCATGCGTAATAACTACCGCTTTGATTTTATCTTTTATCTCACGGAGATATGAAAAATCAGGTATCAAGATATCAACACCGTGCATATCTTCATCCGGAAAACTCATTCCGACATCGACTAATATCGCTTCATTTTGAGTTTCAAATACAGTAATATTCCCACCGATTTCACTAAGTCCGCCAAGTGGCGTAATACGAATTTTATCTCTTGAGTTTAAATCTAATTTATAGTGCGGATTAAGTCTTTGCTTATGAGCTTCTTGATTGAGTTCTACGAATGCTTTTAGTTTTTCATCTACAGGCGTACTTTGGCGGCGGCGACTACTGCTTTTTGATACATTTTTATTTTTATTGCCACTTTGTGTATTTGGCGACCTATTGCTGTTGTTATTGTTACTTGGTTTTTTATAATGTTGTTTACGATTTTCTTGAGAAGTACTTTCGTTAATTTCCTGATTCTCTTGTTCCATCCAAACTCCTTGTTAGTTTATAGAGTTGGTGATAGTCGCCGGTTGAGACTTGATGAGGACGAACCGTTTGTATTAAGTCAAGCTTATTAAAAGCCTCTTGAAGAAGATTTTTTTCATACACTGCCGATAGATTTTTCATCAAAGTTTTTCGAGGCTGCGTAAATGCAACTCTCAGCATATCCTCAAAATCTTTATCACATCTATCACTATTTTTTTGTATTAAAAAAACTGCAGAGTCTATCTTTGGCTGCGGTTCAAAAGCACTAGGCGGAACATTCACAACTATATGTGCTTCTCCAACGCTTTGAGTTATGATACTCAAAGATCCAAACACTTTATCACCCTCATGAGCACAAAATTTCTCTGCAACTTCAAGCTGCACCATTACTAGTATATTTTTGCATTTTGGATCTGCGAGGGCTTTTAGAATTATATTAGTCGCTATATAGTATGGCAAATTTGCCACCAAATCATACGACTCTTCTATAAGTTCACTCTTCCAAGCAGTAAGGACATCTCCGCAATGTATACGAAGCTGCTTGGTCGCGATCTCTTTTTCAAACTCATTTTGTAACAGTTTACACAAATCGGTATCGACCTCAAAAGCTTCTACACTTTTGACATCTACTAAATATTTAGTTAAATCACCTAAGCCAGGTCCAATCTCTACGATTATATTATCGTTGTTGGGCATCGCTTCGACGATTTTTTGTAAAACAGTTTCGTCTTTTAAAAAATTCTGTCCGAACTTCTTTTTTGCTACAATTTTTTTCATTGGAACGCATTGTATACTATTTTTACTTATATTTAGTTAATGATAGCAAAAGCAGGGGAAAAAGCCCTGCTTTAAAAATTTACTTTGAATTATCAGCCATAGCCTGAAGTTTAGCTTTGTAAGCCTCAAGATTAAAATCTTTAATTCCGGCTACACCATCTTCAACTGCCGCTTGTGCAACTGCTGATGAAACCCATACAAGCAGTCTTTTGTCAAATGGTGAAGGAATGATATACTCTGGACCAAATACCATATCATCTCTTTTATGTGCTGCTACAACATTTGCAGGAACACTCTCTTTTGCAAGAGCTGCAAGTGCTTTTGAAGCTGCCATTTTCATATTTTCTGTGATTTTTGTAGCTCTAACATCAAGAGCACCACGGAAAATAAATGGAAATCCAAGAACATTATTTACTTGGTTAGCAAAATCGCTTCTACCAGTTCCAATAATCAAATCATCTCTAACAGATTTTGCCAATGCAGGCATGATTTCAGGTGTCGGATTTGCACAAGCAAAAATAATTGGATTAGCCGCCATAGAAGCTACCATATCCGTAGATATCTGATCAGGACCAGAAAGACCAAGAATCATATCCGCATTTTTAGCTGCATCTGCCGGTGTTCTATCCGTAGTATCAATAGCATAAGCTTTTTTCTGCTCATTTAAATCTGTTCTTCCGGTGTGGATAACGCCTTTAGAGTCAAGCATAGTGATGTTTTTAACACCGAGCGCTCTATACATATTTGCACAAGCGATTCCACTTGCTCCTGCACCGATAACTACAACTTTTAGCTCTTCTGCTTTTTTACCGCTCATTTCAAGGGCATTAATAAGTCCTGCCGTTGTAATAACCGCTGTTCCGTGTTGGTCATCGTGAAAAACAGGAACATTACATATCTCTTTAAGTCTCGTTTCTATTTCAAAACATTGAGGAGCAGCAATATCTTCAAGATTTATACCACCAAATGTATCTGCAATAGCAGCGACTGTAGCGATTATAGATTCAGTATCATGAACATTTAACTCAATATCTACGGCATCAACATGGGCGAATGCTTTAAAAAGTACACATTTTCCCTCCATAACAGGTTTACCAGCTAAATGACCGATATCACCAAGACCCAATACCGCTGTACCGTCAGAGATGACTGCTACCAAATTACCTTTGTTTGTGTAATCGTATGCTGTACTAATATCTTTTTCTATCTCAAGACAAGGATACGCAACACCTGGGCTGTACGCCATAGATAGCTCTTCCACAGTATCACAAGGCTTTGTGATAAGTGTTCCTATTTTACCATTTGTATCGAATTCATTCTTGGCTTCATGATATTTTAGCGATTTTTGTTCAAAAGTTGACATACTTTCTCCTATTTTATTGTGTTGTGATTATACCAATGTTATACTGATAGTTTCATTTTGCAACATAAATCACTTCCATTCAACTCTGATTGTGTAAAATCGAAACAATTGAAATGTTTCATGTGAAACATACTCATACTTATTTTATAATTTTTTTAAAAACTTAGTATAAGCGACAAAGTGTATAATTTCACTATATAATAAAAGGTGTTGCTATTGAATTACTTTGCAAAAAGAATTATCCCTTGTCTTGATGTTAAAGATGGGCGTGTTGTTAAGGGCGTTAACTTTGTCGGTCTTAAAGATGCAGGCGACCCGGTAGAAGTTGCAAAAAGATACAATGAAGAGGGTGCGGATGAGATTACATTTTTAGACATTACAGCATCAAGCGACAATCGTGATACTATCGTAGATATAGTAGCTCAAGTTGCGCGCGAAGTTTTTATACCTCTAACTGTGGGCGGCGGCATACGAAAACTTGAAGATATCTACAAGCTTTTAAATGTTGGATGCGACAAGGTAAGCGTAAACTCTGCAGCTATCAAAAGACCGGAACTTATCAATGAAGGCGCAAAAAGATTCGGCTCACAATGTATCGTAACGGCAATTGATGTAAAAAAAGTCGGCGATAAATACCATGTATATCTAAACGGTGGGCGTGTTGACACCGGACTAGATGCCATAGAGTGGGCAAAAGAAGTTGTTGATAGAGGAAGCGGTGAGATACTTTTAACCTCTATGGATGCAGACGGAACAAAAGCCGGGTTTGAGTTAAATATCACAGAGCAGATTAGCCGTGCCGTAAATGTTCCGGTCATTGCAAGCGGTGGGGCAGGAACTATGGAACACATAAAAGAAGCATTTGAGCACGGTGCAGATGCTGCTCTTGCAGCGAGTATTTTTCACTATAAAGAGATAGATATAATGGATCTCAAACGCTATCTGCACGCAAATAATATACCGGTTCGCTTATGATAATATGTGCCGGAAACAGCGAAACTTTTGATTTTGCAACTCCTATGGGAGTAGGGCTAATTGAATCTGCTATGAATTTAACTAGGGTCTGTCTCTTTGATAAACCTGAATTTTTGCTATTTGTCGGAAGTGCAGGGAGCTACGGCGAGTCAAAAATATTTGATATAGTCGAGTCAAAAACCGCTTCAAATATTGAACTTGGCTTCTTATCTAATGATGCCTATACCCCGCTAGACAATGTGATTTCAACTAACACGACTAACAAAAAAGATGTGATAGTCAACTCTTCAAACTATATTTCTACTAACGAAGAGCTAACAAAAAAGTTTTTAAAACTTGGCATTGGTATAGAAAATATGGAGTTTTTTGCTGTTTTAAAAGTAGCACAAGAGTTTGATATTCCTGCTGGCGGAGTTTTTTGCATAACAAACTACACTAACAAAAATGCTCATGAAGATTTCATAAAAAATCATGAAGAGGCAAAAAAACTTTTATCATTACATATAAAAAAAAGAATCGAGGAATTAACAAAAAAATGAAACCCTCACTACTTGATTTTACTCAAAAAGAGTTACTATCTCAAATAAAACCGTCATTTAGAGTCAAGCAAATCTTTGGCTGGCTTTATCACAACTATGCACAAAGTTTTGATGAGATGAAAAATATACCAAAAGCACTCAAAGATGAACTCGCAGAAAAATTTATCGTAAATCCTCTTAAAATTATAAAAAAAGAGGAATCAACTGATGGCACGATTAAGTACCTTTTTGAACTTCAAGACGGTAAAACGGTAGAAGCCGTCTGGCTTAAAATGAAAGAAGAGATTACAGACGAAGAGGGAAATATCACTCAGGAGTCAAAATACACTATTTGTGTATCTACCCAAGTAGGATGCAAAGTAGGGTGTGCGTTTTGTTTAACAGCCAAAGGCGGATTTACAAGAGATTTGAGTGCAGGTGAGATAGTCGCACAAGTCGTAAACCTAAAGAGAGATAATAACCATAAACACAACAGAATGATAAACATAGTCTATATGGGAATGGGCGAACCATTAGATAATCTCAACAATCTAGCAAAAGCTATAGAAATCTTTAAAGACGAAGATGGTTTGTGCATATCCGGTAAAAGACAGACAGTTTCAACTAGCGGACTAAGCAATAAGATAGACAAACTCGGTGAGTTAGACTTAGGCGTTCATATAGCCATATCTCTTCACGCTGTTGATGATAAGCTAAGAACTGAACTTATACCTATGAATAAAGCTCACAACATTGCATCCATTATAGAAGCCGTAAAACGCTTCCCGATAGATACAAGAAAAAGGGTTATGTTTGAGTATCTTGTAATCAAAAATAAAAATGACGATTTAGGCTCTGCTAAAAAGCTTGTTAAGCTGCTCTCTGGTATCAAAGCAAAAGTAAATCTAATCTACTTTAACCCATATCCAGGAACAGAGTATGAACGACCTCTTAAGAGCGATATGATAGCTTTTCAAGAATACCTAATCAATCATGGGCTTTTATGCACAATTCGTGATTCTAAAGGTATAGATATAAGCGCAGCATGCGGTCAGTTAAAAGAGAAAACTCAAAATGAGTTGAAATGAGTTTTGTAGAAATATTTCAAATTGTTTTCTTGATAATTGTTTTTTCAGTAGGTCTAATCGGGTTTATAAAAGCTGCTACCGCAGATGATAAAAAAAACGATTAATTAGCAAAACGACCAACACACCAGGGAGGTCGTTTATAAATGTAATCATACCTTATTTTTGTAAAAAATTTCTACAGATTCTACACCTTAAAAAAATATTTTTACTATAAATAAATTACTAATTTTCTCAATATGTGTAGTATTCACACATTGTTCTAAAATGTGAATACCTCTTCAAAAATATAATCATATATTTTAAAATTTACTATTTTTTTAAGAATAAATTTATATAAAAACAAACTGAAATTTCAAACTTTTATACAGCTTAAAGTACCTATTTTATGGGCTTTAGAAGAGTTTTTCACATTTTTATTATCTATACATAAAATTACTGGCAAAAGTTCTATTTCTATTATTCACATAAAAGCGGTAAACAGGAGTTTTATGTGAAATACTACTCACTTATACCCATATTTTCAAAACAAATTTTTTCAAAATTTACATTGCTTTTTACATGATATTTTTGACCATATAACTCAAACTCTAACTCGTTCGCGTGCAGAAGCAATCTTCTCGCACCACTTAATTTTACTCTTATATCTCTATCTAACTCTCTGTCCAAATATTTAACAACATTCTCTTCACTTTGTCCATAAACAGGATCACCGACTATCGGATGTTTCACATGAAACATATGTACTCTTATTTGATGCTGTCTTCCTGTATGCGGTGAGCACTCTACCAATGTTGTGTTTAAATCTGAAAAATATTTTAACGGCTTTACAAATGTTAAAGACTCTTTACCGCTTGGGTCAACTTTTACTACCATTCTCACAAGCGCGCTTTTCTCATCATCATACCTTAGAAGCGGAGCATCAATGCGGAGTTCATCTTTTAACTCTCCGTGAACCATTGCAAGATACTTCTTTTTCATATCTCGCTCTTGAAACATCATCTTTATATCAATCTCGCTCTTTTTATCTTTGGCACATAAAACAAGCCCACTTGTCTCTTGATCTATTCTATGGGCAATATTTGCATCCATTCCAAATTGAGCTTTTAGCTCATCAATAAGAGAATACTCCGTATATCTGTTTTGAGGATGAATAAGCATACCGCTTGGCTTGTCAAAAACTACAAACTTCTCATCTACGGTATGTGGCATTAAACCTTTTGAAATCGGTTCAAAATATATAAACTCAAATTCTCCTTCCAAATAATCTGAGGGTTTTGCAATCGGAACTCCATTTACGAGAACTCTTCCGACTGATATATATCTTTGAATATCTCTTTGAGAGTATCCCAATTCTCGCTTTAGAAAAAGAAAAGCTCTCTCTTTTTCTAAAGCAAACATTTTTTTAATTACAAATGGCAATTTTTAATCCTTATATTATGGTTTTTTATGTAAAATCACTATCTTTACTTTACACAAATTTTACAATAATCAGGTTGAATAAATGATAGAAAGATACGCAAGAGAAGAGATGAGTTCAAAATGGACGATGCAGGCAAAATATCAAGCTTGGCTCGATGTAGAAAAAGCGGTTGTAAAAGCTTGGAACAAACTAGGACTTATTCCTGACGATGATGCAAAGAAGATTATTGATAATGCAGGATTTGATATAAAAAGAATAGACGAGATAGAAGCCATAACTCGCCACGACCTTATAGCATTTACTACAAGCGTATCTGAAACGCTGGGGGAAGAGAGCAGATGGTTCCACTACGGAATGACAAGCTCCGATACTGTTGATACTGCCGTAGCACTTCAGATGAAAAGCTCATTAGAACTAATCATAGAAGATGTAAAAATGGTTATGGAGTCAATCAAAAAAAGAGCTTACGAGCATAAAATGACTCTAATGGTCGGAAGAAGCCACGGTATTCACGGTGAGCCTATAACATTCGGGCTTGTGTTAGCCGTATGGTATGATGAGATGGCTAGACATTTAGAGAACTTAGAGCAAACACTTGTCGTTATAAGCGTCGGACAAGTTAGCGGAGCAATGGGAAATTTTGCCCACGCGCCCTTAGAACTTGAGGAATACACATGTGAAGAACTAGGACTAAAACCTGCACCTGCATCTAACCAAGTTATTCAAAGAGACAGATACGCAAGACTTGCTACTGCATTAGCACTGTTAGCTAGTTCCATTGAAAAATTTGCCGTTCAAGTTCGCCACTGGCAGAGAACCGAAGTTTATGAGTGTGAAGAGTATTTTGCAAAAGGTCAAAAAGGCTCATCGGCAATGCCGCATAAACGCAATCCGATACTAACGGAAAATATAACAGGTTTGGCAAGGATGATAAGAGCATACTCAATACCTGCCATGGAGAATGTCGCACTTTGGCATGAGAGAGATATAAGCCACTCATCCACAGAGAGATTTTGGCTTCCTGATTCATTTATAACAAGCGATTTTATGTTGCACCGTATGAATAGTGTTATAGCAAACCTAACAGTTTATCCGCAAAATATGATGAAAAATCTAAACCTAACGGGTGGGTTAGTATTTTCTCAAAGAGTTCTTTTAGAACTTCCGCTAAAAGGTGTTAGCCGTGAAGATGCTTACCGCATAGTTCAAAGAAATGCGATGAAAGTTTGGGAAGAGATACAGCAGGGCAAACCAACTACAAACGAAAAGGGTGAGAGTCTATACCTAAATCACCTCTTAGCGGATGATGAGTTAAGAGCAAGTCTAAGTGAAGAAGCGATAAGGGAGTGTTTTAATTACGATTACTATACTAAAAATGTAGATAAAATATTTGCTAGAGTTTTCAAGAAATAAATGACATAATTGTGCTAATATTCCTTTGGTATAAAATTACAAAATACAAACATAATTTAGGAAATTAGTATGATAACAATTATAAAAAGAAATGGCAGAACTGAAAAACTAGATATTAGTAAAATTCAAAAATACACCTCTGCCGCCGTTGATGGTCTAAGCAATGTTTCTCAAAGTGAACTAGAAGTTGATGCGCAAATTCAGTTTCGTGACGGCATTACATCTAAAGAGATACAACAAACACTTATCAAAACTGCTGTTGACAAGATAGATATAGATGCTCCAAACTGGACATTTGTTGCTTCAAGACTCTTTTTGTTCAATCTTTACCATGAAGTAAACGGTTTTACGGGTTACTCTTCACTCAAAAGTTACTTTGAGAGAGGTGAGAGAGAGGGAAGACTGCTTTATGGTTTAAAAGAGATGTATAACCTTGAAGAGTTAGAAAAACATATAAAACCCGAACGCGATATGCAGTTTAACTATCTAGGCGTTAAAACGCTCTATGATAGATACCTCATAAAAGATAGAAACTCTAATCCAATAGAGTTGCCGCAACATATGTTTATGGCGATTGCAATGTTTTTAGCACAAAGAGAAGAGAAAAAAGAGGAGTGGGCTATTAAGTTTTATAACATGATTTCGACATTTGAAGTTATGTTAGCAACTCCAACTCTAAGCAATGCAAGAACGACAAGACACCAATTAAGCTCATGTTATATCGGTTCAACTCCTGATAATATAGAGGGAATATTTGACTCTTATGCCGAAATGGCGATGCTCTCAAAATTTGGCGGAGGAATCGGTTGGGATTGGACAAATGTTCGTTCAATGGGTTCTTACATAGACGGGCATAAAAATGCAGCAGGCGGAACAATTCCGTTTCTAAAAATCACTAACGACATAGCAGTTGCAGTTGATCAGCTAGGAACTAGAAAGGGCGCTATCGCTGTTTACATGGAGCCGTGGCACATAGATATAAACGACTTTTTGGATTTAAAGAAAAACTCAGGCGAAGAGCGTCGCCGTGCACATGACCTTTTTCCTGCTCTTTGGCTAAATGACCTCTTTATGCAAAGAGTCGAAGAAGATGGGATATGGACGCTCTTTGATCCTTATGACTGTAGAGAGCTAACAACACTTTACGGCGAAGAGTTTAACAAAAGATATAAAGAACTCGAAGAAAACGAGAGCATAATCAAAGAGAAAGTGAAAGCTAAAAATCTTTGGAAAAAGATATTGACATCATACTTTGAGAGCGGCAGCCCATTTTTGTGTTTTAAAGACAATGCCAACAGAGCAAACCCTAACAACCACACTGGTATTATAAGAAGCTCTAACCTTTGTACGGAAATTTTTCAAAACACAAACCCTAACTACTATAAAGTAAAATTTGTTTTCGAGAATGGTGATAGTGTTAGTTATGAAGAGGATGAGATTATAAAAGTCGATAGCGGTTTACAAAAGCCTGCTAAAAAAGTAACTGCACTTGACTCACTCGGCGGCAGAGAAATTTATGTGGTTGAAAAAGAGAAAGTAAACGGCGACACTGCGGTTTGTAATCTAGCTTCGGTAAACCTCTCCCGCGTAAATACTAAAGAGGATATTGACAGAATTGTTCCTATTGCAATCCGCGCTTTGGATAATGTAATCGACTTAAACTTTTATCCGATTGAAAAAGTAAAACGCACTAACATGAAAACCCGCGCAATAGGTTTAGGCGTTATGGGCGAAGCTCAGATGTTAGCACAAAAAGGTATAACTTGGGGGAGCCAAGAACATTTTGATAAAATAGACGAGGTTATGGAGGCTGTTAGTTTTAATGCCATATCTTCATCTAGTGACCTTGCTCTTGAAAAAGGAGCATATCCTGAGTTTGAAGGATCAAAATGGAGCAGGGGCATAATGCCTATGGACTATGCTAATGCGGAAGTTAAAAACCTTATTGACCGCGGCGGACTTTTTGCTTCATCTTATGAGTGGGAAGAGCTTCGTGCAAAAGTAAAAAAACAGGGTATGAGAAACGGTTATTTAATGGCAATCGCACCGACAAGTTCTATATCTATATTAACCGGAACAACTCAAGCTATTGAGCCTGTATTTAAGCGAAAATGGTTTGAAGAAAATCTCTCGGGACTTATCCCCGTTGTCGTGCCGGAACTCTCGCCTGAGACATGGGCTTACTATACGCCTGCTTATGATTTAAACCAAACTGTTCTAATCAAAGCGGCAGCGATTCGTCAAAAATGGATAGATCAAGGTCAAAGTCTAAATATCTTTATAACTCTTGACAAAGCAAGCGGAAAGTACCTAAACGAGATCTATATGTTAGCTTGGAAGTTAGGACTAAAGTCTACCTACTATCTTCGCTCTCAATCTCCCGAAATGGCAAAAGATGTAGAAGACAGAAGCATGGAGTGTGCAGGTTGTCAATGAAACCTCTTTTAGATAAAAATTTAACTCCGTTTTTAAAGAGATTTGATGACTTCGTAGATGCAGAGTTTCGCTCTATAGAAATTATCTCTTCTAGTGCCGTTAAAATTACTCTAGCGGCACAAGATAGTGCCAGAGGATTTGACTGGATAACGATAGAGTTGGAATTTAACGGTGTGAACGATGCAAGACTGCTTGATAACTCAAAACTTTCGCATATAGATATGAGTAACGGTATAACTTTAATATATACGGATAATCAGTTTGTTTTTGGAGTCGGAGATTATAACTACTCAAATATAACAGACTCTATATGTTATATAAAAGCCATTTCATTAAAATATTTAGAAGGCAGATTTTAGGAGCAACAATTTTATTAAAATTTTTTGTTAGTAATTTGTAAACCGTTTATGATATAAAATATTCTCATTTAATTTTAAAGGAATTGAAATGAGAAGATTGTTTTTATTATGCTCACTGGCACTAACACTCGTTTACGCAAAAGATAGCGTTGAGTTTAAATATGCACCGAAAAACCTTGAGAGAACTTACCCCACTGCTCAAAATCAGATACTTTCTTACAACAACATTTTAGAAAATGTAAGAACAAGTATCGTAAATATCTCTATAAAAAAAGAGGTAAACAACCAATTAAGCGCAAATCCTTTTTTTAACGACCCGTTTTTTAAAGAATTTTTTAAAGGATACGGAGATGTTCCGCAAGATAGAATTCAACAAGCATTAGGTTCAGGTGTCGTAGTTTCACAAGACGGTTACATCGTAACTAACAACCATGTTGTAGACGGCGCAAACAAAATCATAGTTAATCTGGCAGGCGATAAAAAAGAGTATGAAGCCAAACTTATCGGCAAAGATGAAAAAAGCGATTTGGCTATCATCAAAATAGAAGCGAAAAATCTAAACGCTATAACATTTTACGACTCCGACAAAGTAAAAGTAGGTGATGTGGTTTTTGCACTCGGTAATCCGTTTGGAGTAGGTGAGACTATAACTCAGGGAATAGTTTCAGCTACGGGCAGAAGCGGTGTTGGAATCGTAGAGTATGAAGATTTTATACAAACGGACGCTTCCATAAATCCGGGAAACTCAGGCGGAGCGCTTATAAACTCTGCAGGACACTTAATAGGAATTAACTCCGCTATTATCTCAAAATCAGGCGGAAATGTCGGAATTGGTTTTGCAATCCCCTCAAATATGGTTACAACCGTAGCAACAAGCTTAATAGACAGCGGTAAATACACCCGTGCATATCTAGGAGTAAATATCTCAGACATTAGCGATGATATGAGTAAATTTTATAACGATAACTACGGAGCTCTTATAACAAGTGTAGAGGATAACTCACCGGCTGCAAAAGCAGGGCTTAAAAGAGGGGATTTAATTATTGAAATCAACGGCAAAAAAATAGGAAGTGCAAGCGAACTAAAAAATACGATAGGAGCTTATGCACCGTCTAAAACGGTAACCGTAAAATTTCTAAGAGATAAAAAAGTAGATACGAAAAATGTAATGTTGGCAACACTTGATAGCAAAACCGTAAACGGCGAGCTTGAGTACAAAGGCTTAAAATTAACTCAAATTAATTCTACCCATAAACAACAACTTAACATTACCATTAACGGTGTGTTAGTCGTTAATGTAGATGAAAAAAGTGAAGCTTACAGTGCGGGTGTGAGGAAAAATGACATAATCATACAAGTAGAAAATAATGAAATCGCTACCTTAGACGACTTTAAAAGAGCAACCGCATCAAAAGATAAAAAAAGAGTATTTATCTATAGAAAAGGCTACATATTAGCCATCGTACTTTAAGGAGCTTAAATGAAAGTTGTATGTCCACATTGCAAAAGCGTCAATAATGTTCCGCAAAGAGACTCTTATGCAAAAGCTAACTGCGGAAAGTGTAAAGGTTCACTTTTAGATACAAAACCTATCGAGTTAACAAGTGTTAACTTTGACGAAATCATTGTAAATAGCGACATTCCCGTAATAATAGATTTTTGGGCACCATGGTGCGGACCATGTAAAATGATGGCTCCAAACTTTGAAAAAAGTGCTACAAAATTCCCGCTAAAAGCACTTTTTGCAAAAGTAAACACAGAAAATGAACAGCATCTGGGCGGTAGGTTTGGCATAAGAAGTATTCCAACGATTATAGTGTTTAAAGGCGGTAGAGAGGTTCACAGAGTCTCAGGCGCGCTTGATGAGCAAAGCCTAAGCAGACTAGTTGCGCAATTTGCGTAACTAGTTTATGTACGAACAGCAGTAGTCTGTAACAGTTTTGATTTTTAAGTCAAATGACGAATTTGCAGGCACGCTAAAAGTTTCAGGCGTATTTAGAGTTTTCCACTCTTCATTTGGAAGTTTTATCTCCAACTCTCCACTCATTATCTCCATAATTTCAGCAGCATCAGTTCCAAAAGTATAATCCCCTGGCATCATAATCCCAAGCGTCTTTTTAGAACCATCCGCAAACTCAACCGTTCTACTTGTAACTTTTCCGTCATAGTAAATATTTGCTTTTTTTACTACTGTAACATTTTCAAATTTTGACATCTTTTTTCCTTAATTTTTTTAAAATTATATCTGACCTTACGCACTTTCATCAAAAAGTACATAAACACTTTATAAATCTTTCGCATTTATGCGAAAAGCTTTAGGGGATTGCGAGGGACAATCTTGTCCCTGCCACTTAAATGAGCAAAGCCCATTTAAGTGCATAACATCAGTAGTGTCCTATTCCCAGTCCAACAATCTCTGCTGACCCTCTAACCCTCTAATGTGAGTAACATCTTGAGAAACTTCTATAACACCTTTGTAATTGCCCTCATCATCTCTGATAGCAAAATAACGAATGTGAATAAACTTGCCTTTAAAAGTTATCCAAAATTCAGCCTCATCTCTACGACCCGCTTTAAACTCTCGCAAAATCATCAAAACTTGGTCAACGCTCTTTGGAGGATGGCAAAATTTAACCTCACGCCCGATAATCCCCGCACTTCTTGGAAATACTCTTTCATCCCCGCGGTTATAAAAGATAACAATGTCATTTTCATCGACATAGGTAATATCAACAGGCATAAACTTCAATAGCCAGTTAATCTGCTCAGGCAACATATAACCCTCATCAAGCTTGATTCTATTTTCAAGTGAAAAAGGGAGTTTTCTCTTCTGCTTGTCTTGGGACGGGTGGATATATTCACCCTCAATATGCGGAGGATACGCCGCAGGAGCTTTGTCAAACATCCAGCCGATTTCTTCATCTCCGGCTCTCATCTCTTTCCAATCCTCTTCATCGAGCATATTCATAGCATTTGGCAGAAGTCTCCCCTCTTCAACCTGCATAATATGTTCTAAATTTCCAAAAACCCTCTGCAACTGCTGCATAAGCGCAGGCATATTTTTCTCCTGAACTAAAGCCCTTGCAGTTTTTATCTCCGCTCTAATGTCATCGTGAAACGCCCACATATTTTGCGAAGGCGATGTCCAACCATACTTCTCCAAATATGGAAAAAGTTGGTTCTCTTTTCTTGCAAAGTGTTTCTCAACAAGACAAAGTTTTTTGAACTTATCTTCAAACTCTTCAAAATTCTCTACTATATTGATACTACTGATACTCGCTATCAAACCTCTCATCAACATATTTTCTTCCAAATAGACTCTAACAGGATGCCCGTCCGGTAAATTTAAGTACGGATTCATAATTTTCCTTGATATTTTAATAGAGGGATTATACTATCTTTAGTCTTTTTGCTATTTGATATAAAACAAGAGGAATTGTTACTGTTTGAATTTTACAAATGAAGATTTGTTCTCTTAAAAAGACGAAGTTAAAACTTCGCCTCCATCATCTAAACCAAGCACGACAAGGGTTATTGCAACTTTAGTCTAACTCTTTGCGAGTGAGTGATGGCAACGGCAATTGCATCCGTGATATCAAGCGGTTTTATCTCTTTTTTTATATTTAAAAGCATTCTTGCCATATAAGCTACCTGCTCTTTTGTTGCTTTTCCGTTTCCTGTTAATGCTTTTTTTACCTGAAGTGCGGTGTACTCGTTGAATTGTCCAAACTGCTGAAGAAGCATAAGCATTATCGCTCCGCGAAACTGTGCAAGTTTTATAGTCGTTTTTGGGTTGTGTGCATAAAAAATATCTTCGATTGCAACTTCATCTATTTTGTGATTTTTAAATATGTTTTCAAAAGCTTCAACCATCTGCGGAATCTGAAACTGCAACTCTTCGGCTTTTATCTTTATAAGCCCAGCCTCTATTAATGCTATTTTTCCCTTTTCTAAAGAGATAAGAGCATAGCCCATTTTTCTAGTTCCCGGATCTATTCCTAAAATTGTCATACTTTACTTTCATTTAATATAACACAGTTATGAGCAAAGCCCATTACTGCTACGCTAACCGCTATGGTACTAAAGGTTGCCACGAAAGTGGCAAAACTGATTTATATTTAAATCAGTTCACATGTTATAGGTAAGCTATTCACATAGTTTTAACTTTGTTTATGGTAATTATAGCTATTATTCACATAAATATATAAACACCTATAAAAGGCTTTTTGTGAATATCGGTCAAAAAATTTTACTTCTGCTAAAAGAAGAGATACCTGAAATAGAATACAACAGATATATAAAACATCTTATTTATGATACAAAAAAATCTACTAGCGATACGGCTATATTTTATGCTCCGAACAATCTAGTCTTAAACTGGATAAAAAATAGATACGGTGCAAAAATCAGACACCTTTTTGAAATACAAGACTCTACAAGAGTAGATGTAAAAATTTTACTGAAAAATCAAGTAGAAGATAAAAAAACAGAAGTAAAAAAAGAGCAAAAACCACAACAACACTCACTTCTAAATCCATCTCATACATTTGAAAATTTTATGGTCGGCGGTTCAAATCAGTTTGCTTATGCAACAATAAAAAGCGTAAGCGAAAAACCGGGTATTTTATATAATCCAGTTTTTATCTACGGTGGAGTCGGTCTTGGAAAAACTCACCTTATGCAAGCAGCAGGCAATATTTTACAAAATCAAGGGAAAATCGTTATCTACACCACGGTTGAACAGTTTTTAAATGATTTTATCCGTCATGTTAGAAATAAAACTATGGAGAGATTTCAAGAAAAATATCGTAAATGTGATGTTCTTCTTATAGATGATATTCAATTTTTAAGCAATAAAGAAGGAATTCAAGAGGAATTTTTTCATACTTTTGAGGCACTTAAAGGTGTCGGAAAACAGATTATTTTAACAGCCGATAAACATCCTAAAAAAATAGCCGGACTTGAAAAAAGACTTCAAAGCCGTTTTGAACATGGACTAGTTGCGGACATTCAACCACCGGAACTTGAGACTAAAATAGCTATTATTGAAAACAAATGTAAAATAAATAAAGTTATACTTACAAAAGATATTATTCACTATATTGCAACCGTTATTGAAAGCAATGTTCGTGAAATTGAGGGAATTTTATCTAAGCTTCATGCATATTCACAACTTATGCATGTTGATATTGATTTGCAGTTTACAAAAAATGTATTAAAAGATCAACTTCAAGAAAATCGTGCCAATTTAACATTAGATATAATTACACAAAGTGTCGCAAAAGATTTAAACATAAAGCCTAGTGAAATTCGCTCAAAAGGCAGAAGTAAAAATTTAGTCTATGCTAGAAGAATAGCTATATATCTTTGCCGTGAACTAACACAAAATACAATGCCGCAACTTGCCCAATACTTTGGAATGCAAGATCATACGGCAATAAGTCATACACTTAAAAAAATAAATGAATTAATCCAAAACGATGAAGATTTTAAAGTTAAAATAGAAGAGTTAACAAATAAAATTACGACATCTTCTTAAAATATTAAAAAAAAGATATAATTGCTTAAGTGAATAAATGTGAATGAAATTTTAATGATTCATCACATATACAAATACCTAAAAATAGGGATAAAAAGGTGATATTCACATTATCACTTTTACCTACTACTAATACTAAAATTTTATATAATAAATAGGAATTCAAATGAAGATATCAATACAAAAATCTATCATTGAAAATATATTAACTCATGTTCAACCGTTTTTAGAAAAAAAAGATACCTCACAGATTACATCTCATGTTCTAATTAATGTTTCAAATTCAAAACTAACCATAAAAGCAACTGATTATGAAATAGGTTTACAGGTTTATACAGATAAAATAAATATCATTGAAGATGGAACCGTTACTGCAAACGGAAAAAAGCTATTAGACATTATTAAAATTTTAAAAGACGGCAATATTAATTTAGAAGTTAAAAATGATATACTTTATATATCTCAATCAAATTCAAATTTTAAACTGCCGACTTTTTCTTATAAAGAATTTCCGGTATTTCCTTTATATGAAGGAAAACCTCAAATTTCAATCAATTCAAATTTACTTATCGAATCACTTAAAAAAGTAACGCCATCAATTGATACTAATAATCCTAAATTTGAACTAAACGGTGCATTAATTGATATAAAAAACAGTAATATTAATTTTGCCTCAACAGATACAAGAAGATTAGCGGTTGTTACTATAGAAAATAAAAATAATAATGAACTCTCTATAATCATTCCAAAAAAAGCGATTATTGAAATTCAAAAACTGTTTTTTGATAATATTGAGCTTTTTTACGATGAAACAAATTTAATTATTCACTCAAATCAATATACATTTTTTACAAAACTGATAAATGGAAAATTTCCGGAATATTCTAGAATAATTCCTAAAGAATTATCAAAAACTTTAACATTACCAAAAGCTGCAATGATAGAGTCAATTAAACAAATTACAACTATCTCTACAGATGTAAAAATTACTTTTTTAAATAACTCTATTATCTTTGAATCATTAAGTGATGATAATATTGAAGCAAAAACAGAGATGAATTACGAAACAGGTTTTTCATCCCCATTTATTATTGCAATCAATACTAGATACCTTTTAGATTTTTTAAATAGTATAAATAATTCAGAATTTAACATTGGTTTGAATGAGAGCAATTTACCCTTTGTTTTAAGCGAAAATAATTTTAAAACAGTAGTAATGCCGATAGTTATATAAACTCTTATATTATTTTTTATAATTAAATATATTTCTTAGATTGCCGTGCCTCTTTTAGAGGCTCGTAATGACCGTCATTGTGAAAAATCCTCAACCCTCTATATTTAAGCCTATAAAACTTCTTTTTAGAATAAATTAGATAAAATAGCTCTAATTATGTCAAAAGTGATAATGGAGTATTTAATGGAACAAGATTACGGCGCTAGTAATATTAAGGTCTTAAAAGGACTAGAAGCGGTTCGTAAAAGACCCGGTATGTATATCGGTGACACAGGTCATCGCGGTTTGCATCATTTAGTTTATGAAGTTATTGATAACTCTATCGACGAAGCAATGGCGGGACATTGTAATACTATAAATGTAACTCTTACAAAAAACGGAACATGTAAAGTATCTGATAATGGGCGCGGTATTCCTACAGATATGCATCCTACTGAGGGAATGTCTGCCGCTACGGTTGTTTTAACGGTTCTTCATGCCGGCGGTAAGTTTGATAAAGATACTTATAAAGTCTCCGGTGGTCTTCATGGAGTTGGTGTATCTGTTGTAAATGCTCTTTCTTCTGATCTTAAAATGACAATTTATAGAAACGGTGAAATATTTGAGCAGGATTTTAAAAAGGGAATTCCACAAGAGATTTTAAATGTAATAGGAACAACAAAAAAAACCGGCACAACCATAGAATTTTCTCCAGATCCAAGTATATTTACTGAAACTATAACTTTTGAGTATGAATATTTGGCTCGAAGATTTAAAGAGTTGGCCTACTTAAATCCATTTATCACTATAATTTTTAAAGATGAAAGAACAAATATCTCACAAACATATCACTTTGAAGGTGGTATTGCTCAATATGTAAATGATCTAAATAAAAAACAAGAAGTTGCTAAAGTTTTTGAATTTAGTTCAAAAATAGAAGATATAGAATTTGATATAGCACTTATGTACAATGATACTTATGATGAAAAAGTTTATTCTTTTGTTAATAATATTCGTACTCCAAACGGCGGAACACATGAAGCCGGTTTTAGAGCAGGTTTAACTCGCGTTATTTCAAATTATAATGCGCAAAACGGTGCAGCAAAAGAGAAAGATGTAAAAATAAGCGGTGAAGACACAAGTGAAGGTCTTATTGCCGTTGTTTCCGTTCGTGTGCCTGAACCGCAATTTGAGGGACAAACAAAAGGTAAACTTGGAAATACTTATGTAAGACCGCTAGTTCAAAAATCAACTTATGAACTGCTTAGCAAATATTTTGAAGAGAATCCAATCGAAGCAAAGGCAATAGTTGCTAAATCTTTGATGGCGGCACGCGGTCGTGAAGCTGCAAAAAAAGCAAGAGAACTTACTCGTAGAAAAGATTCTATGAGTGTCGGAACACTTCCTGGAAAACTTGCCGATTGTCAAAGTAAAGATGCGTCTATCTGCGAACTTTATTTAGTCGAAGGTGATTCTGCGGGCGGTTCTGCTAAGATGGGTAGAGATAGAGTATTTCAAGCGATTTTACCGCTTAAAGGTAAAATTTTAAATGTTGAAAAAGCAAGACTTGATAAAATCTTGAAATCTGAAGAGATTACTAACATGATAACAGCTATGGGCTGCGGAATAGGTGATGAGTATAATGAAGAAAAACTTCGTTATCATAAAATCATTATTATGACCGATGCCGATGTCGACGGAAGCCATATTCAAACTCTTTTACTTACATTTTTCTTCCGTCATTTCCGTGCAGTTATAGAAAAGGGATATCTATATTTAGCTCAGCCGCCTCTGTATCGTTATAAAAAAGGCAAAAAAGAGATTTACTTTAAAGATGACCGTCAAATGAATGACTTCCTTATTGAAAATGGCATTGAATCATTAGAAGAACAAAGTGTCGGACATAATGATTTAGTCTCATATTTTAAAATGGTTGATCATTATAGAGGTTCACTTGAGGCACTAGAGAGAAGATATGCATTGGTTGATTTAATTCGCTATTTTATAGAGAATCCTGATTTAATAGGTCTTGATATAAATTCTATGTATGAAAAAGTTGAACAATTTTTAACTGGAAACGGAAATAATATTTTAACAAAAAGTATTACGGGAGATTCTATTCATATATTTGTACAAACAAAAGACGGAATGGAAGAGCTGCTTATAAACGATGAATTATTTGCGGCTCCTCACTTTTGTGAAGCAAATTTTGTATATAGAAAAATAAAAGAGTGGAATTTAGATTTTAAAGATGATGTTATTAAAGTATTGAGCAGTGTTACCGATTACGCAAAAAAAGGTGCATATATTCAACGCTATAAAGGTCTCGGAGAGATGAATCCGGAACAACTTTGGGAAACGACAATGACTCCTGAAAATAGAGTTTTATTACAAGTTACGATTGATGATGCAATACTTGCGAGTGATACATTTACGCTGTTTATGGGTGATGAAGTCGAACCTCGTCGTAACTACATAGAAACTCATGCTAAAGATGTCAAACATTTAGATGTTTAACACTTAAATATTATAAAATTCAGATGTTACTTCCACAAACTAAAGAGAGAGAATACCGTTTTAAGTTAGCGCTTAGAATGGGTCTTCCAATTTTTGCTCTAGTTTTTGCTCTTATTTTTCACACATTTATTTCAAGTAAAGAGAGTTTAAGTACTTCTTTTTACATTGAATCCATATTAATTCTGTTTTTCAGTATATATTTTATTTTTTATCTTATATATAAAGGCTTTAATACAAAAATAACCGATGCCGTATCAAAAGCTTTTACCAGAGAGTATATATATGAGTGTTTAAACAAGGAGCTGAAAAGCTCTAAAGAGTATACGCTTTTACTTATTAGTATAAATAATCTATATGAAATAAACAGCCGTTACGGTATAAAAAACGGTGATAAAGTTCTTTTTGAAACGCTTAAATGGATAGGTAAATATCTTAAATCCAAAGATATTATAAATTTTCCGATAGGACGCATAAAAGGCGGTGATTTTATAATCGGTCTAAAAGGAAATAAGAGTCAGTATAAAACAGTTATAGAACTTATGTCTCTTAAAAGCGAAGAGTTTAAAGTAGACGATATTGAAGTGCAGATATCGGTTGCTTTAAACGATATTACTCTCTCAAATAATCTTGATTTTTTAATTGAAAATCTTTTTGAATTGCAAAATAAAAATAAAAACTCTAAATCTATAATTACGAATGAAAACAATGAAATAAATCCTAGTGATTTAGAGTATTATGTCATTAATGCTATTAAAAAAAGAGATTTAATAATTTTTACACAAAATATTTTTGAAAAAGAGTTTATTATATTTAAAGAGTGCTTTATTAAATTAAAAACCGAAAATGATAAAGTATTACATCCAAAAAATTATATAAAAGTTTTAAATAAACTTAGACTTATGGCTGATTATGATTTAATAGTTATAGAAAAAGTTGTAGAGATGTGCAAAAAATCGGATAATGAAAGATTTGCCGTCTCTATATCGCCGACTTCTATTCGAAATCCGATTGTACTGGCTAAAATAAAAGATCTGTTTTATAAAAATAAATGTACGGAAAATAGAATCATATTACTATTTAGCGAAAATGAATATTATCCGAGAATAGATAAATTTAATGCTATATTACAACAGTTAAAAGATTTGGAAATTATGATAGCTGTTGACAGGCTTGGCTCTTTGCATACCAGTTTTTTATATCTAAGAGATTTGGATATTGATATAGTTAGATTTGACTTTTTTTATACAAAAGATATAAATGAAAAAGTACACAAAAATATCCTTAATGGTTTTAATATCATGGCTCATGAAAAAGGTATTAAAACTTGGATTAAGATGATTGAAAATGAGGATGTCAAAAGTTTGGCAAATGAGTTGGGAGTTGATTATTTGCAGGGCAAGTATTTAGCGCCATTAGAAAAAATTTAAGGAGTTATGATGAAATACGGTGAAAAAATTGTTAATGAGTTTGATGTAGAAAAAGATTTGGAAATTTGGCCAAACGAGCATAAGAGGAATTATCTTATAAAAATGACGCTTCCGGAGTTCTCTTGTTTGTGTCCAAGAAGCGGTTATCCGGACTATGCAACGATATACTTAGAGTATACGCCGGATGAATGGGTAGTTGAGTTAAAAGCTATAAAACTTTATATAAACTCTTTTAGAGATAGACACATATCGCATGAAAACAGTGCAAACGAGATTTATGATGTCTTAGAGAGAAAATTAAAACCCAAATACATGAAAATTGTGGCAGATTACAACCCAAGAGGAAATGTTCATACCGTTATTGAGATTGACAGCTTAAAGCTTTAGATATTTTTTTAGCCAGAGCAAAGCATCATCATGATTTTTAAATTCACCGTGAATTTGAGCTTCATAGGCTTCATCTAATATTTTTGAAAATTTTGGCGACGGTTTAAGTCCAAGTTCCAAAATATCCCTACCCATTAAAAGAGGAGGAAGTTTCTCTTTTAATATATTTAACTCTTTGGCTCTTTTATAAATTTTTTCACCGGCTTCATAAACTTTAGAACTATTATTAGTAAAATAGATTGAACTGCTTAAAATTAAAAGTTCTTCTATATTTACTTTTTTGGCAAGCTTATAAAGCAGATAATCATCCGCATAGTTTTTATATATATTATCTATTTCGTTGTTTGCTTGAGCTAATTTAATAACTCTCTTTAATAACTCTCTTTCGTCCGTTAGTTTTAATATAAAATTTTCTGTTTGTACTAAATCAAAACTATAACAGAGTCCTGCTAACATTAAAATCAAATTCGTTTGTGAGTTAGTTGTTAATTGTTTTGCTATTTCATCAACAACAGCTGTGTTGTCTGTATAAATATCAGTACCGAACTCTTTTAAAAGTTTAAATCCAATTGAAGGTTTTTGTGATTTTAAAAGAAGCTTTTTTATCTCTTCAAATACCCTTTCTTTAGGTAATTCATCCAACATATTTTTAGAAACCATATCTTTACATATAAGAAATAAGTTATGCTCTATTTCAAGGTTAAATCTAGCACAAAATTGAGCGGCTCTTAAAACCCTTAAAGGATCCTCTATAAAGCTCTCTAAATTTACTGCTCTTAATATTTTATCTTTTAAATCATCTACTCCGCAAAAAGGGTCTAATAATTTTCTATCTATTACATCATAACCGATAGAGTTGATTGTAAAATCTCTTCTAGATGACGCAGTTTTAAAATCTAAATTTGAGTCTATTTCTATATCAAATCCGCGATGTCCGGATTTGATTTTGTTATCTTTTCTTGGGAAAGAAAAATCTAAATCCAAATCATAAAATTTTAATTTACAAACCCCGAAACTTTTTCCGACAATGTTGATATCTCCAAACTCTTGCAGTAAATTTTCTAACTTGGCAAAAGATATTACTCCATATAGTTCAATGTCAATATCTTTTGATTCAATTTTAAGTAGAGAATCTCTAATAAATCCGCCTACTATTATAGGTTTAATAGCGTAATTTTTTAGTTTGTCAAATATAATATTTAATTTATCGGGATAATTTATCATATTAAACCTTTAAAATGTGAGTATATTTGCTTCAAATTTTTGCCTATTTTATGTTCTGTATATATTATATCACTACTTTTACGCAGATGTAACATTTATTTGGGTATAATCGCGAAAATTTTATCTTGGTTTCATTATTTTTTAAGAAACCAAAGAAGGAAGCCTAGTGCAAAAGATTAGAAATATTGCAGTAATTGCCCATGTTGACCATGGTAAAACTACATTGGTTGATGGACTGCTAGAGCAGTCAGGAACATACGGTGCTCATGAGCAACATGATGAAAGAGCAATGGATAGTAATGCTTTAGAAAAAGAGCGTGGTATTACGATTTTGTCTAAAAATACGGCAATTCGTTATAAAGACTATAAAATTAACATTATAGATACTCCTGGTCACGCCGATTTTGGTGGTGAAGTTGAGCGCGTTCTTAAGATGGTTGACGGTGTTTTAGTTCTTGTTGATGCTTATGAGGGTGTTATGCCTCAAACTAAGTTTGTTGTTAAAAAAATGTTAGCACTCGGTAAAAAACCGATTGTTGTAATTAATAAAATTGATAAACCTTCAGCAGATCCGGAACGAGTTGTTGATGAGATGTTTGACCTTTTTGCAGCTATGGGTGCAACTGATGATCAGCAAGATTTTCCAATCATCTATGCAGCGGCAAGAGATGGTATCGCAAAATTAGATATGAGCGAAGAGGGCGGAGATTTTCAATGTATTTTTGAAACAATCTTAAAGCATATCCCTGAGCCAGAAGGTGATAGAGAAAATTATACTCAAGCGCAGGTATTTACACTTGATTACGATAACTATGTTGGTAAGATAGGTATTTCTCGTATCTTTAACGGTATTATCAGAAAAGGTGACAATGTTATGCTTGCAAAAGCTGATGGCGAATTGGTAAAAGGAAAAATCTCTAAACTTATTGGTTTTCATGGTCTTAACCGTATGGAAATTCAAGAGGCAGAAGCTGGAGATATCGTTGCATTTGCAGGTTTAGAGACTGTTGATGTCGGAGATACTATCTGTGATCCTGCAAACCCGATGCCACTTGATCCTATGCACATTGAAGAGCCGACACTTACGGTTATTTTTTCTGTAAATGATTCACCACTTGCCGGTCAAGAGGGAAAACATGTTACTTCAAATAAACTAAAAGATAGACTTGAAGCTGAAATGACGACAAATGTTGCTATGAAGCTTGAAGTTGTAGGTGAGGGTAAATTTAAAGTTTCAGGTCGTGGTGAGCTTCAGATAACTATTTTAGCTGAAAATATGCGTCGTGAAAATTATGAGTTTGGCGTATCTCGTCCGGAAGTTATCGTTAGAGAAATCGAAGGTGTTAAATGTGAACCGTTTGAGCACCTTGTTATCGATGTTCCTGAAGAGTTAAGCGGAACAGTAATTGAGAGACTTGGAAAAAGAAAAGCGGAGATGAAATCAATGATTCCTATGGGTCAAGGTTTCCAAAGAATCGAGTTTGAGATTCCGGCTCGTGCACTTATCGGATTCCGTGGACAATTCTTAACGGATACTAAAGGTGAGGGTATAATGAACCACTCATTCTTAGAGTTTAGACCATACAGCGGTACGGTTGAATCAAGAAGTTACGGTGCGCTTGTATCTATGGAAAACGGTGATACGCTTGCGTATTCACTATTTAACATTCAAGATAGAGGAGTTCTTTTCATAGGACCACAAACTAAAGTTTATGAAGGTATGATAGTCGGTGAGCACTCTCGCTCAAACGACCTTGTCGTAAATGCTATCAGAGGAAAAGCGCAGTCGAATGTTCGCTCAAGCGGTGCAGATGAAGCAATCAAACTTATTCCACCTCGCGATATGTCGTTAGAGCGTGCTTTAGAGTGGATTGAAGATGATGAATTGCTTGAAGTAACACCTAAGAGTATTCGTATTCGTAAAAAATATTTAACTGAGACAGAAAGAAAAAGATACACTCGTAAGTAACTTTTTACACTAAAAATAAATACTTCCACACATGCCAAACTCTTTTGGTGTGTGTAAAACTTCTTCATTAATAATCTAACTATGTTATACTTTTAGAGATGTTCTTTAATAAAAAGGATAAAAAATGGATGGATTACTGTACCCAATCTCTCTGCTTGTAGTTGTTTTAATGGCTTTCGCTTTTTATAGAAGCAATAGTATGAGGTTGGTGTTGCTAATGTTGGCAATAGGTGTGTATATCATCTACTCTCATGAGACCGGAAATACGGTGACAAATCTTAAAAATGAAGTTGTTCAGTCAATCGATAAATCAGCAGGGGATTTTAGTAAATCTCGCGGTGTGAAAGGTTATGATGAAAATAAATCAAAAGAGGCTGTTAAGTAGTAAAAACAGCTGATTATTTTGTCTGCTTTAAAGTCTTAGCTTCCTTTATCAAATTGAAATCTTCATAAAGATACAATACCAAACTAAAATTTTCGGAGTATATTGTGAATAGAAAAAAAATATATAATCCCCTCTCAAATGAAAATGTAAACGAGAGACGAATATTCGGCGGAAATCCGACAGGAATATTTGAATTAAATGACATAAAATATCAATGGGCTTACAATCTTTGGGAGATGATGTTAAATAACACTTGGTTTCCTAAAGAGGTAGATATGACTCGCGATGTGAGTGATTATAAACATATAACCGAGATGGAAAAAGATGCTTACGATAAGGCGCTTTCACAATTAATTTTTATGGATTCGCTGCAGACCAATAATATAATGGATAATATAAATCCTTTCGTAACGGCTCCTGAAATTAACCTCATTTTGGTTCGTCAAGCTTATGAAGAGGCGCTTCACTCTCAAAGTTATGCCGTTATGGTTGACAGCATATCCGCAAATTCTAAAGAGATATATGACCTTTGGCGCCGTGATATGATGCTTAAATCAAAAAACGATGCAATAGCAAAAGTTTATGAAGAGTTATCAAAAAATCCTACCGAGCATAATTTCGTAAAGGCGTGTTTTGCGAATCAAATCTTGGAGGGAATCTACTTTTACAGTGGTTTTGCGTATATATATACGCTTGCAAGAAGCGGCAAGATGCTTGGTTCTGCGCAGATGATTAGATTTATCCAAAGAGATGAAGTTACCCACTTGGTTCTGTTTCAAAATCTTATAAATTCTCTTAGAAAAGAGAGACCCGATCTCTTTAGCGAGCAGTTAAAAGAAGAGGTTATCGCAATGTTTAAACATGCAGTTGAACTTGAAGTTGCATGGGGAAAATATATAACGCAGGGGCAGATTTTAGGACTAACAGATGCTATTTTAGAGCAGTATATCCAATATTTGGCAGACGACAGACTCTCATCGGTTGGATTTGCAAAACTTTATAATGTGACAAATCCTATAAAATGGGTTGATGATTTTTCAAAATTTAACGACCAAAAAACAAACTTTTTTGAGGGAACTGTTGCAAACTACTCAAAAGGAAGCTTAAGTTTTGATGACGACTTCTAAGAAGAGCGAGTATAAACTCTGTTCACTTCTTTTTGATACTACAAAAGAGTATGACACTAACTTACAAACGCTTTTGGAGTTAGTCAACAATACATCAAAAAAATCTCTAATTGTCGCTCCAGAAGTGTGCTTAACCGGTTTTGATTATGAAAACTATGACAAAGCGGTTGAGTTTTCGCATATAGCGAATGAAAAGCTCAAAATTGCCTCTAAAGACAAAATTATTATACTTACAATGCTTGAGAGAAGAGGTGAAGAAGTTTTTAATTTTGCCAAGATATTTTTTAACGGTGAAATTGTTTATGAGAGAGCAAAGGCAAAACTTTTTCGTTTCGGTAATGAACATAAATATATGTCCGAGGGAAGCGACAAAGATATTAAGATTGTCGAGGTTGACGGTATTAAGATAGGCATTTTGATCTGTTTTGAGCTTCGTTTTAAAGCGTTTTGGCAAAAACTGGAGGGGTGTGATGTTATTGCGGTTCCTTCATGGTGGGGAGTTTTAAGGACAGAACACTTTAAGATAATAACGCAGGCACTTGCTATTATAAATCAGTGTTATGTCGTTGCGAGCGATTCACAAAATATAGATTGTACAAAAATGAGCGGGATTATAAGACCGCACGGAGAAGATGAGAGAAATGAGAACAGAGCTTGCTTAGAGGTAAGTTATGATAAAAAAGAGATTATTTCGATGAGAAAATATATGGATGTAGGCATTGGATAGAATTACCGCAACAAAAACGGCAAAATTAGCCGATGAGTGCCATAAAATATTTCCTCTGAGCGAGAGTGTAAAAAACGCAATTGCCAAAACAAACAGAGAAGAGTTCGTTCCGTTTGGATTTAAGCAGAGCGCGTATAAACTAGACGCCTTGCCTATGGGTTCTGCACAGTGGATAAGTTCTCCTCTGACGGTTGCAAAAATGACGCAATATCTTGAGCCGAAGAAAAATGACAGAGTTTTAGAGATAGGTTGCGGAAGCGGTTATCAGGCGGCTGTACTTTCACATATATTTCGCGGTGTTTTTACAATAGAGAGAATTGAATCTTTGATGATAGAGGCAAAAGAGCGCTTTAAAAAACTTAGTATCAATAATATTCATACAAGAATTGATGACGGACAAAACGGATGGATTCAATTTGCTCCTTATGAGAGGATTTTATTTTCTGCAACGGCAAAAACTATACCGCAAAAGCTTTTTGAGCAGTTAAGCGAGGGCGGGATTTTGGTCGCCCCGATGCAGGTCGGCTCAAAGCAGGTTATAACTCGTTTTAAAAAGATAGGCTCCTCTTTTTTTAAAGAGGAGTTGGAAGAGTGTGATTTTGTTCCTATCGTGAATGGAATTCAGAAGTAAAACTAAAGAATCTCAAGCTCTGCTTTTATTTTATAGCTTAGAGGCTTTAGTTGATTGATATTGTCGTAGTTTGCTCTTTTATATGCTTGATTTATCTCTTTAAAGTAGAGTTTATAATGATTCATATAGTTAAATAGAAATTTTTCGACTTCATCATCAAGATAAAGCTCGGTTATCGTAACCGTCATTTCGTTCCATGTATTTTCAAATCTCTTCTCAAGAGCCGGGCTTGGTTTTTTAACAAAATCATTTTTTATGCTGCTTAGCTCTCTCCAATGTGTTATCAGTGTATAAAATCCTATGTTGGAGATTTTTTTATTGAACATCTCCAGTTTATCGATAGTTTCATTATAGTGGCTATTTAGGGTCGGTGCCTCTTTTCGCAGGCTTTCTGCAATAATATTAACAAGGTCGGCATAGGTTTGGATATCGTTTTTTAGTCGCTCTTTATTTTCTTTCGAAATATCAAGGGTTTCAACTTTTTTTATAATTGAGACAATATTTGATTTATGCGTAGATATTTTATTGTATTCGCCGCGCCAAATTATTGAGTTTGCGTCATTGACATTTTGCCTAAACTCTTCTGCGATATTTGCCTGTTTTTTATTATCGCTGCCGAGTGTAAACATAGATGCGTTTAGTGTTGAAAAGATCAAAATACATAGTAATAGTTTCATATTTACCCCTTGAAAAAATTTTAAAATATTATGTTCATTTTGTTACGCTAAGGTTACGCCAAAATTAGAGGTTTACTTGATATTTTTTGATTATATGAAGCTTTTTAATTGTAAAATAATAATCAGCATAAGTTAGGATTGATGTATGGAAGATGTATACGGCATAAAATATTGTAAACCTGAAGTAGTCTTAATGCAAGATACGGGTATAGGCGTGGCTGAAGCGGCGGCTAGAACTTGTTATGATTCATTTGAAAATAGCGAAAATGAGGCTATTAAATATATTGAAAAAAATATGCCTGATAGTTCTACTTGTCAAAAGATAAATAATATAGAAGAATCAAATCTGTTAAATGATTTGGCTTGGACATATTTTCATCACTCTATTTTAGAGCATGCAAATTTAAGTTTTCTTATAAGAGGAACTAGCAGAGGCGTGCTTCAAGAACACGCGAGACATCGTATACAAGCTATAAGCGTTAGAAGTACGCGTTATACTATGAGTTCGGTTATAAATGCTTTTGTTGCATCACAGACAACTAAAAACAGGGATTTTTTTATAGATAAAGTTTTGGGTTTTAATATACTTGTTACACGCGATGAAGAGTATAACAAAATCGAAATCGGTGCGATGTATGATAAGTTAAAATACCAATCAACAACGGTGGAAAATTTTAATGAGATAGCCGTAGCAAAAAGTTCACTTTCTCTTTTGGATGAGTTTGCCGGCGATTCACAAGCATTGTTTAACGCACTTGAGGCAGGAAAAAAGAAACGAAATGTCGGTGATGCGTTTAAGCATATAGTAACTGATAACTTTAAAGTCGATATGGTCGTGACATTTAATCTAAGAAGTCTTAAAAACTATTTTACGCTAAGAGACAGCGGTGCGGCATACTTTCAAATAAGATGGTTGGCTCAAGAGATGATGAAAAAAACTCCATCAAAATATTTAGATTTGATAATAAAAAAAGGATAATTTTATGTGGAAATATATTTTAGCGACTGCTTTTTTATTTAGCGGCTGTTCATACTTTGAATTTAATTTTGCTATGTGCGACAACATAGGATCCGAACAAAATTCGCAGATGATAGAAAAGTGTAGAAACTATAATGAAGAAGAGGCACAAAAAGCCTTTGATAAAACAAAAACAAAATCTTCGACTACCGAAGATGCTTTAGAATTTAAAAAATAGTATAAGGAAAAGAGTAATGAATACAGAAAAAGAGTTAATAAGTAGAAGCGGCGGCAAATGTGAACTTTGCGGAAGCAGCGAAGGGCTTAGTGTTTTTGAAGTTGCTCCATCAGACGGAAGTACAGAACAATCTATATATGCGTGTTTGGTGTGTAGAGACCAGATAGAAAATCCCGATAAAATGGATGAGGCGCATTTCAACTGCTTAAATGACAGTATGTGGAGCGAAGTTCCTGCTGTCGTAGTTATGTCGTATAGGCTTTTAAAGACTCTTGGAAGAGAAGATTTGGTTGATATGATTTATATGGAAGATAGTCTTAAAGCTTGGGCTGATGCCGGAGTGGGAAGCAACTCAAGCAATGTGGTTGTTAAAGACTCTAACGGTGTTGTGTTAAATGCCGGCGACAGCGTGGTTATCATCAAAGATTTAGAGGTAAAAGGTGCCGGTTTTACCGCAAAAAGAGGTACAACCGTTAGAAATATATCTATACCTTCCGATGTTGCAGATCATATAGAGGGTCGTGTAAACGGAACTAAAATATACCTAAAAACAGAGTTTTTGAAAAAAGCGTAAAGAAACCTTGTAATTCTCGAAAAACCTGTTTTTTTCGTAGCTTTAGGGGGTTGTAGGGACAGATATCCCTACCGGTAAAACGAACATGTCCGTTTGCTGCGTAAGTGAATATAAAAAGGTGTATATGAACTCTTTTAAATCAATAGCTATAAATATATCAATTCCTCTTGTTATATCTTTAGCGTTTGGGTCTACGGTGTTTTATGAAGCGAAAATACCAAAGATAATATTTAATCTAGTTCCGTATCTGTTTTATGCCATCAGTGCACTTATTTTATGGGTGTCATGGCATTTTAATCGTAATAGATTTATATTTATAATTATTCCGCTTTTACTGATACATATCGGATTTGAGTACTTGAATCCTAAAAAAGCAACCGACTTGTTCCTTTATAGTTCTATGTTGTATCCACTCCATCTTCTTATATTTTTATCTCTAAAAGAGAGAGGATTGTTTTCAATTTGGGGAATTTTAAAAATTGTTTTTTTTATAATTGAGTTGGCGGTTGTTTTATATTTTGTTACTTATCCAAATGCCGATTTGATTGCTGTTTTAAAGATGAAGCTCTTTGCAATTTCTTTTTATCCGCTAGAAGATTTATCTATGGCCGTTGCTATTTTTGTAATTTTCATAATGTGCATATTGGTAATATATAATAAGTATATGCTATACAATAGCTCATTTTTAGTCATAGCCGTAACATTTTATATGGGGCTATATTTTATAAAAATTCCATTTGCGTATAAGCTTTCACTCTTGGCAATAGGTGTAATTATATTTATTTTGCTCATCAGAGAGTCTTATCGTTTAGCTTTTTATGATGAACTTACGGCTTTACCCGGAAGAAGAGCATTGGTGGAAGATATGGCAAAATTAGGTATGAAATATTCACTTGCGATGATAGATATAGACCATTTTAAAAAGTTTAACGATACTTACGGACATGATACGGGTGATGAGGTTTTAAAAATGGTTGCCTCTAAGTTGGCAGATGTCGGCGGCGGCGGGAAAGCTTATAGATACGGCGGGGAGGAGTTTGTACTACTTTTTCCATCAAGAGAGGTGGATGAGTCTTATAAACATACGGATATTTTGAGAGAGACTATCGCAAAAAGCCCTTTTAGCATTAGAAATAAGCAGAGTTCTAAGACAATCTATATAAATATTTCATCGGGAATAGTACAAAATAGTTCTAAAGACAAAGATCCTTTTGCAGTAATGAAAAGAGCTGATAACGCTCTTTACAAGGCTAAAAAAGCGGGAAGAAACCAAGTAGTAAAAGCATAAAAGGCAGTATTGATATGGAAGCACATGAGAGATTTCACAAAATAGAGGATGATTTTAGAAATCCTTACGCAAGAGATAGAGACAGAATAATTCACTCAGGCAGTTTTAGAAAACTTGAATATAAAACACAGGTTTTTTTAAATCAAGAAGGTGATTTTTTTCGTACGCGCCTCACCCATTCTATAGAAGTTTCTCAAATTGCCCGTTCAATTACTTCTCATTTGGGATTAAACGAATCATTAGCAGAGGCAATCGCACTGGCACATGATTTAGGACATACTCCGTTTGGTCATATAGGCGGAGATGCGCTTGACGATTGTCTGAAAAATGACGGTTTTATAAACGGTTTTGAACATAACTTTCAAAGCTTCAGAGTCGTATCTTCATTAGAAAAAAGATATAAAGCTTTTGATGGACTTAACCTTACTTTTGCAACATTAGAGGGAATTCTTAAACACTCCTATCCTTATAAAAAGAGTTTTTTGCCGCCTTTAATCCATGAGCAGTTTAATTTAGACACCCATCCAAGCGTAGAAGCTATGATAGTAGATCGTGCGGATGAGATTGCTTATATGAGTCATGATATTGATGACGGGATAAACTCTGGGCTTATTAATTTTAGCGATTTAGGCGATAGCGAACTTATACAAGAGATTTTATATAAAGTTAAAAGTGAGGGGATAGAACGAGGTGAAGATGAGATATTTCGTTATCGTTTTAGTTCACACTTTATCAATCATCTTATCTATTCACTTATAAAATACTCAAAAAAGAGAATAGTTCAAGATAGAGACGAGTGCAGTGTCGGATTTGAGCCAAAACTTGAAACAGAGATAAAAAAATTAAAAAAACTTCTGTTTAATAAACTTTATCAGCATAAAGATATCATGGTAAAGATGTTTGCTGGAAAACAGGCTATAAAAGGACTTTACAGCGGACTTAAAGAAGAGCCGAAAATGTTACCGGAGTTCTATTTAAGACAATTGGAAAGTAAAAAGAAGCATAGGGTTATTGCCGATTATATTGCTAGTATGAGCGATAGACACGCTTTGTCATTTTATAATGAGATGTACGGGAAGTTGTATTGAGGAGTAGCATAAGCCCGAAGGCTTATGTTTTAGAGTCGTGATTCGTAGCGTCTCATCATATAAAGACGCTTAAGCATTTTCTTACGAGATGCAATTAAGAACTTCTTACGCTTTTCAGTTTTCGTTTCATGGAAACGACGAGCGCGAACTTCAGTAACGATTAAGTTACGGTCAGTTTGCTTCTTGAAACGGCGGTAAGATGCATCAAAATTATCATCACTGCGTAGTACGATACCAGGCATATCACATCACCCACTTTCTTTAAAATTTGAACCCGAATTGTAGCATAAATATCTTCATTTAACATTTTATTGGATAAATATGTAAATTTCTTTCTAAAATTGATACAAATCAAGGAGTGTTGTTTTTAAATCGGATAAAATTCCTCTGATTTAAAACTTAGAGCGTAATGCGTTCTTACCAAAGGAAACAAAATGAAAAAAATCATTTTAAGTGTTGTATTAATGTTGGGTGTCCTCCAAGCAGATAGTATCGTTCATTACGATACTCAAGATACAAATGCTCCGATTAGCAAGCCTAATCATCCGAGCACAGATATTTACTAATATCTAAAAATTTTATTTCTCCTTCTAAAACAGGTATTTCCCTCAACTACCTGTTTTAGTGATATATATGTAGTCCCTTCCAAACTCTCTTTAACTAACTATTTTGTATAATCCACTTATGATTACCCAAGATTCTATAGAAGCCTTAAAAGCACGCCTTGATATTGTCGATGTTATAGGTTCTTATTTGGAACTTAGAAAAGCCGGTGCAAATTATAAAGCGCCATGCCCTTTTCACGGCGAAAAAACAGCATCATTCGTGGTGAGTCCCTCAAAACAGATATATCACTGTTTTGGGTGCGGTGCCGGCGGTGATAGCATCAAGTTTGTTATGGAACATGAAAAATTAAATTATCCCGAAGCTATAGAAAAACTTGCCTCATCATATAATTTCTCTCTTGTTTACAGTGATAGTAAAAACTCAAAACCCCGTTCTACTCTTATGGAAAAAATCAACGAATGGTATCAATATCTGCTTACAAAAAATCCTGCGGCACTCTCTTACATCAAAGAGCGCGGCATTTATGAGAGCAGCGTTGAGAAGTTTGGCATAGGATATGCACCGGACTCAAATGCTACGATTAATTATATAAAATCCCAGCTTTTTAATATGAATGAAGCTATAGAAACAGGAGTTTTAGGTTATGAAGGCGGGAGAAGTTTTGCTAGATTTATAGAACGAATTACATTTCCGATTCACTCGGCAAACGGAACTATTGTCGGTTTTGGCGGTAGAACTATAACGGGACATCAGGCAAAATATGTAAATTCTCCTGAAACTCCGTACTTTAATAAATCTAGACTTCTTTATGCTTATCACCATGCAAAACAGACAATCCATAAAACAAAAGAGATAGTTATAACAGAGGGTTATCTTGATGTTATTATGCTTCATCAAGCAGGTTTTACGAATGCCGTTGCTACTTTGGGAACAGCACTTACTCCAGAGCACTTACCCGTCTTAAGGAAAGGTGAGCCGAAAATTATTATGGCTTATGACGGAGATAAAGCCGGACGCTCTGCGGCACTAAAAGCATCAAAACTTTTAAGTATTGGCGGATTTAGCGGCGGTGTCGTGATTTTTAAAGAGGGTTATGATCCGGCAGATATGGTAAATAACGGTGCGGTAGAGGAACTCTCAACTATGTTTAGAACTCCTCAGCCCTTTATAGAGTTTGTCATAGATGAAATTTTATCGCTCTACAATCTCTCTGATCCAAAAGCCAAAGAGAGTTGTATGCAAGATGCAATCGGATATCTTAAAACTCTCTCTCCTATGCTCCAAGACAGATATAAAACATATTTGGCTCAACGATTGGGAATAAATCCCTCATTTGTTAGATTGGCTAACCAAACTAACGCTAACCAAAACAAATCGGTTATTGATGGCAGTCGTCATAGAGATATGTGGGAACTAACACTTATTAAAACAGTTTTAGAACATCCGGAGTTTGTTAACCAGATATTGGATGTTTTAGACCCCTCACTTTTGCAGTTTCACTCATCAGAGTTTGCTTTAGCACTTAGAGGAAGATTTGATGAACCTTCTCTTATGGCAATATCGGTAGATGAGAAGATACTCTCGCTTAAAGATGAAGAGGCGCTAAAAGCTGAACTTATTGCATTTTTAACAAAACATTATGAGAGAGAGTATAAAAAGGTAAATTTACAAACAGATATCACTTTTGAACAAAAAGCTTTCTATATTCGTAAATTTAAAGGGAAAATTTCACAGTTAAAGAGAGGCGAACTCGTGCCCTTTAGGAGTTAGAATCCTCTTTAGGCTTGCGCTCTTTTATAGGTATTTTTCTTCCTACATTTTTTGGTGCTTCAAACTTATCTTTAGGCGTTCCGTCGTAACGATGATTTCTATCTCCGCTTTTACCTGAAAATTTTGCTTTTCCGTTTTCGTCTTTACCTAGAAATTTATTGGGTTTTTTATTTGACTTTTCGTCTTTTTTTTCACCGTCCCTTTTCGGTCTATCATATTTTGGTTTGTCAAAAGGCTTGCGTTCAGAACTCTCACCTTCTCTTTTTGGTCTGTCGTACTTTGGTTTGTCAAATGGTTTACGGTCAGGCTTCTCACCGTCCCTTTTCGGTCTATCATATTTTGGCTTGTCAAAAGGCTTGCGTTCAGAACTCTCACCATCTCTTTTAGGTCTGTCGTACTTCGGTTTGTCAAATGGTTTACGGTCAGACTTCTCGCCGTCCCTTTTCGGTCTATCATATTTTGGTTTGTCAAAAGGCTTTCGTTCAGAACTCTCACTATCTCTTTTAGGTCTGTCAAAAGGTTTTTTTACTATTTTCATTTTTTCTTGAGCTTCATATTCAAAACCGGCAATAATCTCTTGTTTGATAACTCTTCCAAGAAGCGTTTCTATCGGGTAGAGCTGTTTTTGTTCATCAATATCCAAGAGTATAATCGCACCCTCGGTAGCTTTAGCTAATCTTGCCATGTAAATAATTGCCGTAGAGGGTAAATCGTAGCTAATGAGAAGTTCACATTTAAGCTCCGGTAATTTTATCAGTTCTTTGTCGGTTAAAACTTTGACATTACCCTCTGTTACAGCCTCTACTACGGACTCTATATCCTCTGCTACGGCAACTATAATATCTAACGCGCCGTTTTGAGCTATCAATAAGTTTAAGAGCGAGAGTTTTTTATCTTTAGGACATGGATGAATACGGTGTTTATTGTGTTTTAGAGCTATCGGGTTGTCTGACATAAGAAGTCCTAATAAATATATATTTGTAAATTATATCTCACATTACCATAAATTATGCTATTATGTATAAATACTACAATCAGGATAATAATGTCATTTACAACACTAGGTTTGTCAGCTCCTTTACTAAAAGCTATCAAAGATCAAGGCTATAGCGAGCCGACACCCATCCAAAAACAAGCAATACCGGTAATACTAAGTAAAAAAGATATCTTGGCGGGTGCTCAAACGGGAACAGGCAAAACAGCGGGTTTTACTCTGCCGCTTCTTGAGCTTTTAAGCAAAACAAAACCTACAAAAGCAAAGAAAAGCATCAAAGCGCTTATCCTTACTCCTACAAGAGAGTTGGCTGCTCAAGTGGGCGAGAGTGTCGAGACTTACGGAAAATATCTTCCATTTACTTCAGCGGTAATTTTTGGAGGAGTCAAAATTAATCCGCAGCTTACAAAGCTTCGCAACGGTGTTGATATAGTTATTGCTACACCGGGGCGGCTTTTAGATCATGTTTCGCAAAAGAGTATAGATTTGGGAAGTGTTGAATTTCTTATACTCGACGAAGCCGATAGAATGCTAGATATGGGTTTTATAAACGATATTAAAAAAATATTGGCAATCTTACCAAAACAGAGACAAAATCTACTCTTTTCTGCTACTTACTCGGATGAGATTAAAAAACTCTCAGACAAATTGTTAAATTCTCCGGCTCTAATAGAAGTAGCACGCAGAAATACCGCTTCAGAGAGTGTAAAGCAAGCGGTTTATCCGGTTGACAAAGAGCGCAAGCGGGAGCTTCTGACACACCTCATAAATGAGGGCAAATGGAAACAGGTGCTTGTATTTACAAGAACAAAACACGGTGCGAACAAGCTTACAGGTCAACTTGAAAAAGATGGGATAACTTCAGCCGCTATTCATGGAAACAAGAGTCAAAATGCAAGAACAAAAGCTTTGGCAGATTTTAAAGATGGGCTAATCAGAGTTTTGGTTGCAACGGATATTGCGGCTAGGGGAATAGATATAGATCAGCTACCGCATGTTATAAACTATGAACTACCAAATGTACCTGAAGATTATGTTCACAGAATCGGGCGAACCGGTCGTGCAGGGCGTGAGGGAGAAGCGATATCTTTAGTTTGCATAGATGAGCATGAGTATCTTGCAAATATAGAGAAATTAATCAAAAACGATATCCCTAAGGTGTGGTTAAAAGATTTCAAGCCCGATCCCTCTATAAAAGCAGAGCCGATAAATCAAGGTGGTGGGCGAGGTTCAAACTCAAGAAACAGACCAAGCGCAAAACCGGCTCAAAACTCATCACGAAGTCCATCCGGCAGAAGAAGAGATAAGTAGTGTATAATTTCATAAATTAAATTATTGATTATACAAGACAAGGGAAAAAAGATGAAAGCAATCGCACTATTTAGCGGTGGATTAGACTCAACTTTGGCAATGAAGCTTATAATAGATCAAGGCATAGAAGTTTTGGCGGTAAATATTAATACGGGCTTTGGAAGTACAAAAGATAGACTTGAGCACATGCAGAGTATGTGTGACCAAGTCGGAGCAGAGTTGAAAATTATAGATATTGAGAGTGAATTTTTACAAGATGTGCTCTTTGACCCAAAACACGGGTACGGTAAAAATTTCAACCCGTGTATTGATTGTCATGCGAAAATGTTTGCCGTAGCAAAAAGGGTTATGGAGGCAGAGGGTGCATCATTTTTGATAAGCGGTGAAGTTTTGGGACAGCGACCAATGAGTCAAAACAAAGACGCTCTTCAAACTGTTTTGAATGAGAGTAATTGTAATGGATTGCTTTTGCGTCCTCTCTCTGCAAAAATGTTAGCTCCTACGATAGCCGAAATAGAGGGCTGGGTAGATAGAGAAAAACTTGAAGGTATTACCGGAAGAAATCGTGATAGACAACTTGAGTTGGTTAAAGAGATAGGCTTGGATAATTTTGAGAGTCCGGGCGGAGGGTGTCTTTTGACTGATGAGAATTTTGCTAAAAAGATGTTTGACTTTATAAAATATGATACATTTGAAGTTAGAGATATTAAGCTTATGAAATTCGGTCGTCATCTTCGTTTAAAAGACGGTGCCAAGCTTGTCATAGGAAGAAATCAAGATGAGAATGTTCATCTGCAAAATATAGAAAACGATAAATATTACCATATTAAAACACTCGGATTGCCCGGTCCGCACTCAATGTTAAGCAAGAGTGCAACACAAGCAGATAAAGAGTTGGCTGCAAAGATAATTTTGACATATTGTAAAACAAAAGATGATGTGGATTATACTTTGTCGTATGATAAAAAAGAGGAGATTCAAGCTACTCCTTTTGCTTCAAGAGATGAGATAAAATCATATACCGTAATGTAAAATTTTAGGTATACTTTAGTTAAATTTTAAAAGTGAGGTGAGATATGGCGGGCGTGCGATTTACATTTGATAATTTTAAGCAACTTCTTGATTTAACTATAGGCTTAGCAGAGAGGGTTGATGAAAATCGTGCAGAGAGTTTTACTCTTTTGTATTGCGATTTCTCAAAGGTTGAACAATCGGTCATAGATAGTTCGTTAGAGCAAATTTTGAGAAATTCGGATGCTATCGTAAATAGTAATACGGATTATTTTTTTATACTTCCATATACCGATAAATACGGAGCCAATATAGTTAAAAAAATGTTTAGTGAGTTTTTCAGTACCGATTTAAAGTCGTGCGTCGTAAGTTATCCGGTAGACGGTGAAAAATCTAAATCGCTAATAGAAGAGTTGATGAACATCGCCGATACAAAATATAAAAATAATTTGAGATGCTTAAGTAATTTCAATCCTTATTAAAATTGTAATGTTTAGATTTTTTATAAAATTCTATTGCCTCTGATATTTTCTGTTCTTTATATACTTTTTTGTCGCACACTAGTCTGCAGGTGATTTTCGGATATCTTTAAATAGTGGAATAATTTATGCTACAAGCTCTAAAATCTTTGTAAAAAGGTAAAAGGAGCGGGTAATGATTTTATTGGATATGAAAAATGGCAAAACCGTATCTTCGCCTCTTAATCTCTCAACCTCTAAAGATAAGCCACTTCTCTCATTTTCGGATCTCTTAAGGGGTGCAAGCGAAAAAAAAGAGGCTAAAACTGTTCAAAACGGCTCTTTAGTTCTAGCATTGAGCGGTGAAGATAAAAATATAAAGCCTGCAAAAACTCTTTTAAAAACAGATAACCTTTCCTCTATTTTGAAAAGCGAAGATAAATTGTCGCTAAATAAAGAGCAGGAGTTATCGGAACTTAATCCAAAACTTACTCAAAATTTAACATCTTCAGAGATAAAAACATTGATTGCGGATGCAAAAAATTATCTTAAAGAAAAAATACAAAATAGTGATGATTATAAAAATTCTAAGATAAAAGAGCTTCCAAAAACTCTTAGCGCTTTAGTAGAAGTTGCTAAAAATTTGGGTATTGATATAAGTAAAATAAGTGTTGAAGAAGTTAAAACATCTCCTGATAGCAAGGTAAAAAATGAGATTTCTACAAAAGCGCTAACTGACGCAAAAGATAATTTTTTATCAAAAGAGGCAGTTTCTGATAAAAAAGCTTTGCAAGTAAATGAGAAACAGGTAGCCACAATAATAGCTAATAATACGCAAATAACTCAAGAGCAATCGTTAAACGAAATAAAAAAAGAGGAAAATTCTATTGAAGCTCAAAAAGAGACTCCTCTTTTTAAGGCACAAAGCGTTAGTGAACATACTACTACTGAGCAGATAGTTCAAACTAAAGCAAACAATTTACTTAAGGTAGACCAAAAAACATCAAAAGACAAATCGGATGAGACGCTTAAACTTCTTCTTCGTGATGAAAAGCTATCTACAGGCGACATTTTATCGTCGGCTGATTTTTCAGCTGTTGCTGCCGTTAAACCCGATATATCCGGTAAAGCACAAGAGAGTGTAAAAACATTAGAACAACTTTTGCAAGGTGAATCCTCTGTTGCCGAACAAAATCAAACGACTTCAAAAGCAGAGGTTCTTACAACCCATAAAGCTGATAGTTTTGAAGTCAAAATTAATGAAGCAAAACAGATGATTAGATATCTCTCAGATGATGTAAAAAATGCTATAGATGAGTATAAATCCCCTTTTACGAGAGTTAAAGTTCAGCTAAATCCTGCACATTTGGGTGAGGTTGATTTGACTATAGTTCAAAGAGGTAAGAACTTGCATGTAAATCTGAGTTCAAACAATGCGGCTATTAATGCTTTGGCAATGAATGCCAATGAGCTAAGAGTACAGCTCAATAATAGTGGAATAAATAATGCTACATTAAATTTTAGTGATAATTCACAGCAAAGTTTTACAGATAACAGTGGGCAAAATCAACAGAGACAAAATGAGCAAAAAGCACATCATGAGTATAATTTCTTTGAAAATGAAGAGCTTCATGAAGAGATTTTAAGCTCTTTAGAAATAATTGTTCCGAGATATATCTAAATCTTGTGTGAAAAGTAAAAAAATTTCTGATACGAGAGTGTAAAGCTTTAGTGCCGGTGAAACAAAGGGAGCTGTTCCTTTGGCATAACAAAATGGTGGGGAAAAAATCCCTTAAATTTATGAAATAAATTAAAGGAAAGAGATTATGGCAATTACATCAACAGGCTTAAATGCAGCTACAAATGCAGAATATGTTGCTTCGGCTAAAACAGAAGATAAGTCGGCTTTGGGCAAAGATGATTTTATGACTCTTCTGTTGGTTGAGCTTCAAAATCAAGACCCTACCGAGCCGATGGATAGTGAGAAGATTTTAACACAAACATCACAGTTGGCAAATTTAGAAGCTGCGGAAAATACAAATAAAGCTTTAACAAATTTAGCTACATCATTGGGTATTTCACAACAGTTTAGCACTGTAGCGGCAATAGGAAAAACAGCTGATTTGGGAAGCAATGCTATAACATTGGATGAGGGATCGGACAGTACATTTGAAGTTTATTTTCCCGATGATATAAAGCAGGGAAGTGTTGAAATATTGGATAAAAACGGAAATAAAATAAAAACTTTAGATGTCGGTACGAATGATAAGGGTGTTTATAAATTTACATGGGACGGGACAAATACAGGCGGTAATGAACTTGATAGCGGTATCTATTATGTAACTGCTTCATATACAAATCCGGCAGGTGAGGCACTAAAAACTAGAATGGGAGCGTACCCGATAGAGTCTGTTAAGTTTGACGGAACTACCAGTTATGTAAAAGTCGGTTCAAGCTATGTTGAATTGAGTAAAATAAAAGAAATTTATTAAAAGATTTTATCTAAGTCAAGGATACTGACATGATGACTCAAGCTTTTTATACGGGAATAAACGGAGTACAAACACATCAGTACGGTATTGATGTTATCTCTGATAACTTGGCAAATATAAGTACTGTCGGATTTCGCGGTTACACTACGGAATTTTCATCTTTATTTGAAGAGGCATTAAACACTTCATCCGGTTTATCAAGTACAGACAGTGGTGTCGGAGTCGGTTCAATGTTAAATACGGTTTCTATGAATGAGGATCGCGGTTCTTTTGCTCTGACTGATAGAAGTACTGATTTGGCTATTTTGGGTGATGGTTGGTTTGGTATTCAAAGTGGTGGGGAACCTCTTTATACCCGTGACGGAGCTTTTAAATTTGATGCAAATAGAGACTTGGTGACTAATGATGGTTACTATGTACTAGGAACAATGGGAAGCAATATAACTGACGGCGTTCTGACTGAACAATTAGCCGAGGTTGGGCTTGGGGAAGCCTCTGCTCAAGAAAAGCTTCGTTTTCCCGAAGATTTGCTCTTTCCGGTGCAACCTACGACCGAAGTAAAGTTCTACGGAAATTTAAGTGTTGAAAACACTGCAAGGGTTATAAGCGCAAAAGCTATTGATGCTCAAGGCAATAAAAATAGTATAAGATTAGAGTTTACGCAGGTTGATCCGCAAGTTTTGCCCGGGGTTCAGTGGAACGCCGTAGCTACGGCACAAAGTTTGGACGGTGGGACTATATATGATACGCAAACAGGTGTTATTGAGTTTGATGAATCGGGTGCATTAATTTCAAATACGCTATCTACGATAGATAATAACGGTGCTGCCGTTAATATAAATGCAGGCAGCGGATATGACGGCATAACATCAATTAGCGGCGAGTTTTATGCTTCAAGTTCATCAAACGGAATCGAAGAGGGAGAGCTTGCTGGTTATGATATAAATAGAAACGGCGAAATAATAGCGGCTTTTACAAACGGAATGCAAAGCAGTGTAGGGACTATAGCGGTTTATCACTTTGCAAACGATAGGGGCTTAGATAGGGTTAGCGGAACGAGATTTACAGAGTCTTCAAATAGCGGTGAGGCACTATTTTTTAAAGATGCAGAGGGTAAAAATATAATTGGGACCGATATTACCAACTATAAACTTGAGGGTTCAAATGTAAAAATAGAAGTGGCTTTAACTGAAATGATTATTATGCAAAGAGCATACGATGCTAACTCAAAGTCCATAACAACGGCAGATGAGATGATTCAAAAAGCTCTAAGTATGCATAAATAATTGGAACATTAAATGCTATTGATGGCTACTATTTAAAAAATATTTTACCTCGTACAGAGGCAAGCTTTAAGTGCCTTGTGCCAATAACCTATCCAAACAGGGGTTTGCTCTGATTGGTGTTATAAATTAATAAAAAGGATTTAACATGTTGAAATCACTCTATTCAGGTGTATCCGGACTGCAATCGCATCAAGTTGCAATGGATGTTGAGTCAAACAATATCGCAAATGTTAATACTGTAGGTTTTAAGTATTCTCGTGCTAACTTCTCAGATCTTCTTGCTCAAACAAGAGCTATCGCTACGGCTCCTCAAGGCGAGCTCGGCGGTAAAAATCCAGTTCAAGTAGGACTCGGATCTACAGTTAGTTCAATGACTCGTATATTTTCACAGGGTTCGGTGCAAAATTCGGATAAAAATACGGATGTCGCTATTCAAGGTGATGGATTTTTTATCATTTCTCCTGATGGCGGGAATACTTACAAATATACTCGTTCAGGTGACTTTAAATTTGATGCTGGCGGAAACTTTGTTGATAATAACGGATATATAGTTCAAGGATGGTTAAGAGATGCAGAAACCGGTTTTGTTGATGCAACGGCACCAATTGTAAATATAAATATTCCTCCTGGACTTACTACTCCGGCAGCTGCGACGCAAAATGTCGTTATCAAAGCAAACTTAAACTCGGGTCCTTTGGTAGAGACATTTTCACCGGCTTATACAGTTGAGTCAGGGGTGCCTAATAGCGTAACAAATCCGGGAGAGGGGGATGCACTTGATTCAAACGGAAATCCTATAGAAGCCGATGACATGGGTGTAATGTTTAATGAGAACGGAGAAGCTTTTAATCTACAAGTAGGTCAAGGTATTTGGGCATCATTTCAAAATTCACAAACTACTGGTACCGGCAATGTCGTAGCAGGTGCGGTTGACTTAGATATAACATTTACCCTTGATGACGGTACTACAAAACAGATAACGACAACAGGCGGAGCAGCGGCGAATACGGTTGCTCAGAATGCGGCTAGATTTGTTTCTGCGATTAATGCACAAACCTCTACTACTGGTATTACAGCTTCTTATGATGCTGTTAATAATGAAATTGATTTAATAAATACAAATAACAATGGTTCGGCATCCCATAATATTAGAATAAGTGCAGTCGGCAATGTAAATAGTGGTTTAGCTGTAGCTGATTCTGTTACAACTGCTTATAGATATCAGTATGACCCAACCGGAGCTACTACAATTGCGGGCAGTGATAAAAAATTCACAAGCATAGCTGATTTACGATATGCGATGGAGGTTGAAGCTAATTCATTCGATACGGATGGAGATGCGACGGCGGGGGAAAGTAATATATCTGTAGTTATCAATGAACAGGGTAAATTTGAAGTAACAAACCCGGGTGGAGGAGATGACGATTATGATATAAATCTTGCAATTACCGGTATGACTGCTGATAGTATCGTCGGTGGAGGAATTACGGAAAATACTCGTTTTACCAGAAGTATGGAAGCGTTAAATAGTACTCTCCCGACAGGTAGTACGGGAACGGCATTTTCACAAAGTTTTAATGCCGCAACACACTCCGCAAGTATAGATATATTTGACTCACTCGGTTCTAAGCATACTCTTAGAACCGAGTACAGAAAAGTATCGGTTGATACGGCAACAGGCAGTACTTGGAGCTTGAGAGTAACCGTTCCGGAACCTGCGACTATTAATACCGTTGCACCGACAAATGAAAAAGTCGGATCAATAAGATTTAATAATGACGGATCTCTTGCGACTTATGATCCGCCGAATGTTTCGTTTACCGCAAATAACGGTTCAGCGCCGAATCAACAAGTTTCGCTTGAATTAGGTACTGCAAATGGTTTTGACGGTATGACGAGTTTTGATGCAGCTTCATCAACATCGGGAATAAGTCAAGACGGGTTCACGGGTGGAGATTTAGTCGGTATTAGAATAGATCAGAGCGGTACTTTAATCGGTTCATTTAGTAACGGTAGAAGTTTTGGGCTTGCTCAAATCGGTATGGCAAAATTTACAAATAATGAAGGACTTACAACCGAGGGTGGAAATGTTTATGTACAAACTGCCAACTCCGGAGATCCAATTATTGGAACTGCTGCAACGGCGGGTCGCGGATTTATGCAAGCAGCCGCACTTGAAGCATCGAATGTTGACCTTTCACTTGCCCTAACACAGCTTATAATAATACAAAGAGGATATCAGGCAAACGGTAAAACTATTACCACTTCAGATACGCTTCTTGAGACTTTACTAGGTATAAAACGATAATTTAACTCTACTTTGTTATAATTCCTTCAAATTAATGAAGGAATTATCATGCGTTTCTCTGCTCCTCTAAAATCAAACTCAAAAAAAGTAATGTTGCTCGGTTCAGGCGAACTTGGTCGTGAAGTGGCTATTGAAGCTCAAAGACTAGGACTTGAGGTAATAGCAGTAGATAGATACCAAAATGCTCCTGCTCATCATGTGGCACACAGAAGCTATGTCGTAAATATGCAAGATAAAAACGCTCTTTTAGAGATTATATACCGCGAAAAACCTGATTTTATCCTTCCTGAAATCGAAGCTATAAGCATAGATGCTCTCTTTGCCGCAGAAGATAAAGGTTACAATGTTATACCAAACGCTTCTGCCGTTAGTAAAACAATGAATAGAAAAAACATTCGTACTTTTGCGGCTGAGGTTTTGGGGCTTAAAACAGGACCGTATGAGTTTGTAACGACAAAAGAGGGCTTAAGAGAGGCGGCTCTTCGTATGGATTTTCCATGTGTTATAAAACCTGTTATGAGTAGTTCAGGACACGGTCAAAGCGTAGCGAAAAGCATAGATGATATCGATGCTTCATGGGAGATGGCAAAGGAAGCTCGCGGCGATGCAAGTGAACTTATAGTTGAAGCATTTATAGATTTTGATTATGAGATAACTATGCTCACTGCTAGAAACGGTAAAGAGACTGTTTTTTGTGAACCAATCGGGCATGAGCAAAGGGATGGGGACTATGTTTTCTCGTGGCAGCCGATGCAGATGAGCGAGATTGCAAAACAGCGTTCACAAGAGATGGCAAAAAAAATTACCGACGGTCTTGGCGGTCGCGGTATATTTGGAGTTGAGTTATTTGTAAAAGGGGATGAAGTTTACTTCTCTGAGGTTTCACCTCGTCCGCATGATACGGGAATGGTAACACTAATTACCCAATCACAAAGCGAGTTTGCGCTTCATTTAAGAGCGGTACTCGGTCTTCCGCTAGGATTTACATTTTACGGCTCTGGTGCATCTGCCGCATTTAAATCGGAAGTTCATAACTATGCTCCCGTTGTTGATGTAGATGAGACTCTATTTAGCGATAACAGTTTTGTTAGGGTTTTTGGCAAACCTGAAGCTCATAAGGGCAGAAGACTTGCAGTTGCACTTGTTTTTGATGAGGTAGAAAAAGCACTCACAAAGGCAAGAGAGTTAATAACAAAAGTAAAAGATGCGTAATTTATGAAAATAGTTTTGCTTGATACTTTGACTTTTGGCGAAACAGACTTAAGTGCTTTTTATGAACTTGGAGCCGTTGAGACATTTGAAACAACTTCAAAGGAACAAACGCAAGAAAGAATAACTAACGCCGATGTTATAGTTACAAACAAAGTTGTTATAACAGATGTCCACATGGAAAATGCTCCAAAGCTAAAGCTTGTCTGTGTTGCGGCAACCGGTATGAACAATGTTGATTTGGAAGCTGCAAAAAAAAGAGGTATTGAGGTAAAAAATGTTTCCGGCTACTCAACTGCCTCGGTTATTCAGCACACTTTTTCAATGCTCTTTTATCTTGTAGGACACTCTAAATATTATGATGAATATGTCAAAGGTGGCTCATACTCAAAAAGCCCGATTTTTACGGATATAACAAAACCATTTTTTGAAATAAAAGGTAAAAAATGGGGTATTATCGGTTTGGGAACTATAGGTCACGGGGTTGCAAATATTGCAAAAATATTTGGTACCCAGATTTGCTACTTCTCTACAAGCGGAAAAAACAGCTCAAAAGATTATCTACGAGTAGAACTAGATGAGCTTCTAAAGAGTTGTGATATTATCTCTATCCATGCACCCCTAAATGAGAAAACTATCAATCTTTTAGGATATGAACAGTTGTTAACTTGTAAGAATGGGGCAGTTATTTTAAATCTTGGACGCGGTGGAATCATCGATGAGAAGGCAGTTGCACGCATTATTGATGAGAAAAATATCTATTTTGGTTTGGATGTTTTAGAAAAAGAGCCGATAGAACAAAATCATCCGCTTCTATATGTGAAAAATCATAATAATCTCTATATAACACCTCATATCGCATGGGCTAGCGTTGAGGCAAGAGATAAACTTATAACGAGCGTAGTAGAGAATATCAGGGAGTTTGTTATTGCAAGACAATAATCACGGTAATTTTTTGTTAGACTGCCGCGTCACTTCGTTTCTCGCAGTGACTGCTTCTTCGTCATTGCAAGGCTCCGTCCGTGACAATCTAGTTATAAGGTAATAGCATAGCGGAATTTACACTTTTTTTATCAGCTTTCTTAGCGGCAACTATTTTGCCCTTTAGCTCTGAAGTTGCATTTGTTGCAGCTTTGGCTAATGATATGCCAAAAGAAAATGCTCTTATCTTCGCTTCAAGCGGGAATATTCTTGCCATAATACTAAACTACTTTTTTGGCTTATGGTTTTATGAAAAAACCAAAACAAAACTTCTTTCTTCAAAAATAGGAATAGCGGCGTATAACCATGGGCATCGTTACGGCTACTATGCACTTTTGCTCTCGTGGCTTCCGATTATCGGCGATCCGCTAACACTTGTAGCCGGAGTTGTTAGGCTTAAGTTTGTTTGGTTTGTTATAATAGCGGCAACTTTAAGAGTTGCAAGATACTACGCTTTAACGCTTGTAGTATAATGATTTTTTAGTTTTACAATAACTAGAGGCACCCTAAATTTTATTTTGGTATAGGTGGAGAATGAATAGCGTAATAATAATCGGCGCAGGCGGAGCGGGACTAGTTGCTGCATTAAGCGCCCATGAGAGCGGTGCAAAGGTAACGGTTATAACAAAAGAGTATCCGACAAGAAGTCAAACGAGTATGGCTCAAGGCGGTATAAATGCCGTGTTATCAGATGAGGGCGGGGATAGCGTAGAAATCCATATACAAAATACTCTAAAATCTGCAAATGGTTTGGCAAATGAAACGGCAGTTAATTATATGTGTAAAGAAGCTCCTGCGGCGGTTAAGTGGTTAAATAGTATCGGTGTACCGTTTAGCAGAACTAAAGAGTCAAAAATTGCCCAAAGAAAACTAGGCGGCGCTTATGCTCCAAGAGCCTGTTATGCGCAAGACTATACGGGTTTAAAAATCCTCCATACTCTCTATGACAGATCTCTTGAAGCGGGGATTGAGATTTTAAATGAACGCTGTTTGTTAGAGTTTATAACAAACAAGGATAACAACGGCAAAAGTTATGTTTGCGGCGTTAGCGTACTAAATAAGCGAAGCGGTGAAGTAGAAATTTTTGAAGCAAATAGCGTTATAGTGGCAACCGGCGGATATAGTAGAGTTTATCACGACTATTCGACAAACTCCGTCTCTACAACAGGCGATGGAGTTGCAGCGGCATATCTAGCCGGAGCAAGGCTTAGTGATATGGAATTTATTCAGTTTCATCCAACGGCACTTAAAAACTCTTCCATTTTGATTTCCGAGAGTGCAAGAGGTGCAGGCGGGCATCTGCTTAACTCAAAAGGCGAGCGATTTGTAAATGAGCTTTTGCCCCGCGATGAAGTAGCAAGAGCTATTGATGATGAGATAGCAAAAGGGTATGATGTTTTTTTAGATATTCGTCATTTGGGAGCCGAATTTATAGAAAATGAACTGCCGCAAGAGGCGAAGCTTGCAAAACTTTATGAAAATATTGACCCATCTGTTGAACTCATCCCGATTAAGCCTGCAGCACACTACACGATGGGCGGGATAGAAGTAGATGAATACTCTTCCTCGTCCATAAGCGGGCTTTTTGCAGTCGGAGAGTGCGCAAATCACAGAGTTCACGGAGCAAACAGACTTGGCGGAAACTCGCTTTTAGAGCTTGTGGTATTTGGTAGGCAGGCTGGGGAAAATGCAGCAAGATATGCAAATAGTTTTGATGAAAAAGTAGATTTATCGGAGCAAAAAAAGAGTTTTGAAGATAAAATCGCTAAGATAAAAGAGTTTTCAAGTGAGATAAACTTTTATGAAAAACAAAAAGAGTTGGGTAGACTTTTTTATAAAAATCTTGGTATAAAGAGAGAAAAATCAACTCTGCAAGCTCTGTTAAATGAAGTAAAAGAGATAAAAAATGCTCTACCAAAAATGGGTGTTAGCGATAAAACAAAAGAGTATAACACAAACCTTGTAGAGTTTTTGGAGTTTAAAAACATATTGGAGCTAAGTGAGCTTATTTTAATCTCCGCCATAAGCAGAGAGGAGAGCAGAGGAGCGCATTTTAGAGTTGATTTTCCATTCCTTGATGATGAAAAATTTAAAGCTCATACTATTATAGATAGAGACGGGGCGGTTAGCTATGAAGATTAATATTAAAAGAGATAGCATTGTTTGTTATGAAGTAAACTTAGAAAATAAAACTCTTTTAGAGATATTAAACGATATAAAAACTACGCAAGACGCATCACTTGCATATAGTAGCGGATGCAGAAGCGGCGTTTGCGGAAGCTGCGCCGTTAAGGTAAACTCCAAAGAAGTTTTAGCCTGTTCATACCATGTTCAAGACGGTGATTTAGTAGAGCCGTTAAACAATACTCCCGTTATTCGTGACTTGGTCGTAGATATGGACAAGGCTTATAGTTTTAATGCAAAAGCAAAAGCATGGCAGAGTTCTATCGTAAATAATGTTTTTCTCTCAGATGAAGATGAAAAAATAAATGAAGTGCAGAGCGATTGCATACTATGCGGTTCATGTTATAGCGCTTGTCCGGTCTATGCTGTAAATAAGGAGTTTTTAGGACCGTTCTCGCTAACAAGAGTTTGGAGATATGTGAGTGATAGAAGAGAACTAAACAAAAAAGAGAAGATTGACACTATCCAAACAAACGGTGTTTGGGATTGTACGCTTTGTAACGCATGTACGCTTGTCTGCCCGCAGGGAATCTCAAGCAAAGCAGATATAGAAAAACTAAGAGCAAGAAGTGTTATGTTTGGTTATATGGATCCGAATTTTGCTTCGTTTGGTTTTGGCGGCGGGTTTGACGGAAGCCCTGTTTTTTAACTAACACACTGCAAAATATGTTATAATCTACCACTATATTATAAAGGATTTAAAAAATGGCAAAAGAGTACTCGTTTGATATAAGTGCAAAGATAGATATGCAAAATTTTAAGAATGCTATAAATTCGGTTGATAAAGAGGTTGCGAACCGTTATGATTTTAAAGGTACGACTTATGAAGTTGACTTTAAAGAAAAAGAAAAACTTTTAGTGTTAGTAGCATCAAGCGATAACAAACTTGATGCCTTAAAAGATATAGTTATAACAAAACTCTTAAAACAAGATCTTAGCTCAAAAGTTTTAGAAGAGACAAAAACTGAAAACTCAAGTGGAAACAATAGAAAAGTAACTTTTAAGATTGTTGATTATATTGATTCAAAAGAGGCTAAAAAAATCGTCGCAGAGATAAAAAATCTAAAACTTAAAGTTACGGCACAAATAGAGGGTGATTCCATAAGAGTAAAAGGGGCAAAAATAGATGATTTGCAAAAAGTAATCTCTACTATCCGCTCTATGGAGTGGGAAGCGCCTTTAGTTTTTGAAAATATGAGATAGGGAATATTTATATGTCAAAACTATCTATCTCCGATGCTGCAGAGCAACTAGGTGTATCAAGAGAGGCGATTCATAATCGTATAAGAAGAGGCTCCCTGAAGAGCGTGGTTGAAAACGGCATAAAGCTTGTTATTATAGGCGATGAAGATAAAACTCAAACAGTATCGAGAAAAATAGATAGTAAAAAATTACCCGGTCACACAGACGAGAGGTATTATAAGTTTTTAGAAGATCAAAATGCAAAATTGCAGCAAAAAGTAGAAACTCTTGAGGGTGAAACAAGAACTCTAAGAGATCAAAAAGAGAGAATGCTTATAGAAGAGAGAGTGAAGATTGAGCAGATTTATAAAGAAAAAGATGAGCAGTTAAAAAATATAATCAATGCTATATCTGCAAAATTTATGTTAAATAGTCCAAAAATTGAGCCTAATATCGGGGATGAGCTTGTTGAAACGGAGATTGATGAAGAGCAGGCTCAAGATGACCGCAGATTGATATCTTTAGGCAAATATTTAAAAAGCAGGGATTTTTCAAAGAAAAAAATCTCAAAAATAAAAGAGAGATTTCAAGAACAAGCAAAAGATGACTCTAGAATCATAACAATAGGTAAAAAATATTATATAGATTTACAAAAGTATGATTATAGCGATTTGATGTAACGCTATTTTAACAGTGCTCTATTCTATTTCTACCGTTATGTTTAGCCGAGTATAGTTTTTGATCGGCTGCACCGATGTAATCATCCAAAAAGTGCTGTTTATAGTGAATTTGTGGTGTAACTTCAACAAAACCGATGCTTACGCTATGTTGAATCGGTCTGTCGCCAATCTCTAAAAGAGTATCATAAAAATCTTTGCGGATTTTTTCTAAAACTACCAAACCTCTCTCTTTGCCGATGGCAGGAAGCATTATGACGAACTCCTCTCCGCCGTATCTAATTATGATATCAGAGTTGCGAATATTTCTCTTCACAATTTCTACAAAATGGATTAAAACTCTGTCACCAAAAAGATGTCCGTAAGTATCGTTTATGGTTTTAAAATCATCCAAATCACACATAGCAAGTATAAATGGATTGCTTGTAGCCATAGATAGTTCGTACTGATTTTTAAATATATTTTTTAAACTATGTCTGTTTAGTGCATTCGTTAGAGGGTCTTTTATAACTTTGTTATTCATTAAAATATTATCAATAAGTGCAAGCTCGGTTCCGATACTTAAAGATAACATTTCGCACTTTTCAAGATAAGTGATAATTACACGGTCTTCATGCGTGGAGATGTTTAAGCGGATTTTTTTGGCAAAAAGATGCAGAGTGTTGTGCATATCTACGATAGTGCTATATTTTGAATTGTTTTGAATAATCTTTTTTCCCTCATCATGTAGCCACTTTCCAAAATTACACATCGTTGAGTCTAATTCAGGAAAAGTGTCGATATTTTTATTATTAATACAATCTGCAAGATTTGAGAGCCAAACTAAGTGGGACTCGTAGTGAGCTAAAATATTTTTTTCCATTAAATCTGATAGTGAAGATATGCGAATATTATTTGTCAATTTTAAATTACTCGTATACTCTTGTAAATATACAGAGGCTACTTTGTTGTAAATATTGTTAAATAGTTGAAATAGGTCTGCAAAGTTTGAATTTATTGAGTTTTTATCAATTTTGTTAATTAAAACATTTTTTAAATTATTTATCTCATTTGCTATGATAATGTAGTGTGCATCTGAAGATATTTGATGTTTCGCAAGTAGTTCAAACTGCTCCAGCAGCTTTTGTTCTTCAAATTTGCCACAGATAATTTTGATAATATTTTTGTAATATATTATATGCAGTTGTAAATTTTCGTCATCTTTGTCTAGTGGAAAATATGATGTGTATTTATCTATGAACTCTTCTAAGATATTGTCTGCATCTTTAAATAGTTTTGAAAAATCGTATATCATAATTTTGCCGCCTTCTAAAATGTAAAAATAATCGAAAACCCCGAATAATTTAATTATAGAGTTTAATTGTAAAGATTAGATTGTATCAAAATAACATTTTAAACCTGCTTCTATAAAAGTATTACTTAGATTAAGCCTTGGAAGTGTAAAATTGCACCTCCACAAATGGACAAATGGGAGAGTGGTTTAATCTAGTCGCCTGGAACGCGGCCGTAGGGAAACTTACCGAGGGTTCGAATCCCTCTTTGTCCACCACCTTATTATCAATACCCTAAATTAGCTCTTTCAATGTTTTTTACGCGTAAAAAATCATCATTATAGGCGATATGGTATATAATTTATAAAAAAGTAGCAATATGGAACCGGAGTTAATCATAAAATCCATTATGGGGTTGGTTGCAATTTTGGCGTTATTGATTTTTTTGCTATTTTTAGAGCCGAATAAAGGGTCTAAAACTCAAAGAAAATCAGATGATAATAATGAATCAGCGAACATAAAACCGGATTTGAGCTCTTTAATAAGTATTGTAAAAAATAGAAAATCGGATGCAAAAAAACTTGGCGAAGTACTTGACTTGATTATAAAACATTATGGAGTCATAGATAAAAAAATTGGTCTTAAACCTCATCCCAATTTCGATATTTATAGTGATATAATTTTTATAATATGCAGACATCCAAATACAAATAAAAATATAATAATAAACTTCGATAGGGAGTTAGAGCGGTTAAATCCAGAGTATAAAAAAGATATAAACGAAGTAATAACAATGGGTTTAAACTCCAGAGGAGTTTAAGAGGGTGCCTTTAGATAATTTCTGTTACATACCCTTGAACAGTATGTATATCTCTGCTTTTTAATTTTCCTAATGTCTCTATATCCATAACGCTGACCGCTATTAAAGAGATACCTACCGTGTCGGTAATAAGTCTTAGAGCCGAGAGAGATTGATCGCTTTGAGTTAGAAAATAGCTGCCTTCGCCTTTTATATAAATAGGTCTTAAATCCTGGAGATATTGATAGTCGCCGCCCTCCCCGATAAACTCAAATATACCGACCTCTATACTGAAGTTTCTAAATAGTTCTATATACTCTCTGATGTTTTTTGAATCTTGACGGACAAGCTTATCAGGTAGTTCTATAATCAATTTAAACGGTAGCATCGACGCATTTGCACGAAGAAGTTCGCTTAGGTTGTGATATGTATCTTTATCCTCTAAATATTCATGCGGTAATCTAAGAGAGTAGATTGAGGCACCAAGAAGCATACTTGAATTTTTAAAGAGCATAGTAACAACTTTTTTATAAACATTGCTGCATAACCCTGATTGGATTGCAGGAGCCATAAATTGTGCATAAGTGTAAGATGTGTGTTTATCTAAATCAAGATGTATGCTTAGAACATTATGGGCAAGTTTTTTGGCTTTGGTGTCGATAACGCTCCATGATACAAAACTAAATCTATTTTTTTCAATTGCTTTATTTATGATAAGTTTCCAAGCTTCTTTGCCCATTACCTCAACGGCACTCTCTGCTTTTTCAAGATGTATATTTTCATGCTCATAGTTGAATTTTGCGATAGAGAGTGCATTATCGGAGTGCGCAAACAGTTCAGCTATGCTATTTTTATGATTATACTCATAGATTCCTATGGAAATAATCGTTTCGTTTAAGTCAAGCCCCGTCGCACCAATAGCACTTTTACATGAGTTTTGTATGCTTTTTGCCAATCTTAACGCATCACTACTTGAGCAGTTGGGCAGCAAGAGTGAAAACTCGGTGCCGTTAATCCTTGCAACGATTGAATCTTTAATATTTTTTGTATGGGTTTTAAAAATATCTGCTATATCCATAAAAAGTTTATCGACATTTTGATGACCGATTTTATCATTTGCTTCAATCATTCCGCTTATAGCTATAAGTATATTTACACCGCCCTCGTGGGAAGCATCTACTTTTAAATAAGCAGGAAGTCTGTCTATGAGATATTTACGATTTTTAAGTTGTGTATCTTGGTCGATGTACTCCAGCTCTTTTTGTGCTTTTAACTCCTCATTTCCTTTGTCAAACATAGCTTTTACTTTTGCTACCATATTGTTCATTCCCAAAACAACATCCGCCAACTCTTTTGTATAAGGAATCTTTCGTTGAATAATAAACTCATTTCTTGTGATTGCCGCAGCTTGTTTTTGCACCTCTTTTAAAGGTATTAAAACAGTGTGTAGTAGCAGGTTAAGGGTAGTAAGACCGATTAGCGTGATAACTGCAAAAGAGATAAGCAAATCTATAAGAATCGTATAAAGTTGTTTGTATGCATAAGTTGTGTCGCTTTGCACATGCAGTACCCCGACTTGGTTCCATCCTGCAGAAACATTTGCATAAGCAGTCGGTGCTTTTAGATTTATTAGTTCTATAAACCATTTTGGAACGGTTTTTATTTCACTTTCGCTTTTTCTCTCATAAAGAGTGTTTTTGTCAACATCAACGAGTGTAATATTACGGTAATTTCCGCTGTCAAAGTTTGCGTTTATCATTGTTGACATTATGGAAACATTGCCGTTTGCATTTCCCATTGAAAGACTAAGCGAAGTTGCCGTATTTTTAGCATCTTCATACAGCCTATCTTGAACGCCTTTGTTTGCGCTTTGAAAGTTTAGCACCAAGACCGTCGACAATATAATCAGTAAAAATAGTGATAACATTAAAGCCGTCTGTTTGTAGAGTGTCATATTTTTTTCCTTTGCATATTGAGCTTTAGTTCATCCCACTTTTTATGAGCTTTTTCATTCTCTTTATCTATTTCTTTAAGCATATCACCGTTGAAGTTGTAAATAGGGGTTAAATCTTCTCTTTGTGATGCAGGAAATATTTTGCGGTTGAGGTTGTCTAAAATAAGCGGTTCGCTTTTGGGTGTTTCAAAGTAGGTTAAAACCATGTGCGGTTCATCAAATTTTGTTGAGCGGGCGTATGTAAAAAAAAGTTTTTCGTAATTAATGCCGAGATATATAAGTGCAAAGTACTTGCTTATTACATAATCTTCGCAATCTCCCATATCATTACCCAAAAATTCCCACGGTGAGGCCCAGTAATCTTTTTTGCCGTAAACTTTCATATCTGAAGCAAATCTAACTTCATTAAAAAAATTATTTACCGCTTCTAGTTTTTCTAAATCACTCTTGCCTTTTACTGAATCAAGGGTTTGTTGAAGAGCAAAAAATCTTTTTTTTGCAAATATTTTGTACTTCTCGCCGATTTCATTCAACAGCGACTCACTTACATACGGCTCATCAGCCCATATAATATTTGTAAAAAATAGCGATAGTAATATAAGTATTTTAAACTTAAGCATACAGTGATTATATCGAAAAAAATATGATATCAGTGCTGTCTTTTATTAAAACCAGATGTTCCGTGCTTGCTCTTGGTCATAAAATTATCGGCATAATGTTTTAGATAGCTTGGAACTACTCTTCCTTCTAATTTCATCATATCGTTTAACATATTTTTTGCTACAAATTCAGAGTTGAGTTTTTTTACTTCGCAGAGATATGTAAAAAGTAATTCTCCGAGTCTTTGAAGTGAAATCTGCCATGTAGAATCGGTTTTTGTATAAATCCATAAGCTAAAATCGTAAAAATTTTTAAATACACTTTCATCTTGCCAAATCAGCTTTACGCTCTCTTTAAAATTTCCGCTATTGTAAGTCAAATCCCAAAATCTTGAAAATCTTTTCATGGTTTGAATATCTAAAAACGAGAGTGTAGAGGTTTGTAGTACATCATAGGGAGGAATATCGCTATAAATCATGCCGTGTTCTATATCATGACGATTTATGTAGGTTCCTGAGAGTTTTTTCAGTATACCGATTTGTATTTCGCAACTGCTTAAATTCACAAGTTCATCGAGATTTGCTCCAAAACTCTCCAGTGACTCACCAGGCAATCCAACAATAAGGTCAAGATGTATGTGTGCACTGGTCTCATTTTCTAAAAATCTGATATTTTCTTTGATTTTATCTAACTTCAGAGGTCTTGAGATGTTGTTTGCAATAACCGGATTTAGGGTCTGGATACCGATTTCAAGTTGTAATGCGCCATGTGGAAATAAAGCAATTTTTTCTTTTAGAGACTCCGGAAAATGGTCTGGTACAACCTCAAAATGTGCAAAATATGGAGGCTCTTTTTCTAAAAAAAAGTCAAGCAGAATATTTGCGGTTTTTATGTTGAGGTTAAAAGTTCTATCTATAAACTTAAAGTTTCTTGCTCCTCTTTCCCAGAGAAGTTCAAGCTCTATTAAAAAAAGTTCGATGTCAAACGCTCTTACTTTTTCATCCATAGATGAGAGGCAAAATTCACACTCAAAAGGGCAGCCTCTTGAGGCCTCGACATAGATATAGCGGTTTTTTATATCGTCATCTGTATAAAATCTATACGGCAGTTCTATATTTTTAAGAGAAGGCATACTCATTTTTATAACTCTTTGGTTTGCTTTGCCGTCAAAAATATCTCTGCAAACCGTATAAAAAGCCACATCTCCCTCACCTTGAATAATAAAATCCGCGTTATCTAAATTTACGCGAAATGGCTCATGTGAAACCTCTGGACCGCCGAGAATTATCTTTGTATTTGGGGAGATTTTTTTTATGATGTGGATAAGTTCGCTAACTTGTGAGACATTCCATATATAAACACCGATACCGATGATTTGCGGGGAGTGGATAAGGAGTTTTTCCGCAATGGTTTGAATGGCATCATTTATGCTAAACTCTAAAATTTTTGCATCATCTTGCAACTCTTTTAAATTTGCATAGAGATATCTAAGAGCTATTGAAGTGTGTGTAAATCTTGAATTTAGAGTCGTTAAAAGGATTTTCATAGCGGAAGTTTAACATAATTATCCAGCCCGAAGGGGAGAAGGAGTGGATAATTAAAATAATTTATAGGTTATATACATCTCAAGTACGAAAGGGGTTAAACATATTTGAGATGTAAAATTATATTAATTATAAGTAAATAGTAAGTAAATCACTGTTTACTTACTACTTTTCCTAAACTCTTCAACCATATCGTCTAACTTTTTAAATAGTAGACCAGATGCATTTTCCATTTCGTTAAAGTTTTCATAAATTATTTTTGGATGATCTGCTTTTAGTACGGTGCCGTTGTTTACAAACTCTTGATTTTTTAAAACTGAATCATGAACTTTGGCATGCACGCTATCTATTTCGATAAAGGATTTGGTATGTCCGAATTTATCTTTGCCGGCACCTAAATACCATTTACCCATACGGCAATTTTTATGGTCGACAAATGTTTTATCAGTATGAGAACTAAGTACCGACGAGTATGCTGTTGATTTATATATGATGTGATCTACTTTTACAAGCGTTGTAAAGAGCTGATTGTTCATGGTAACAGAGATTTCCGATGATTTATTCGCATTTGAGTTTAACTCCTCAAAAGTTCTTTGAAAATCATTTATTACGCTGTTTGACTCCTCTGCAATCTCGGAGATATTATCCGAAGAGCTTCTCATCTCATTGGCTTCTTGCTGAAGGGTAGATATGCTTATCTCTATCTCTTGAGTTGCTTTTTGCGTGCGTTCTGCAAGTTTTCTCACTTCATCCGCAACGACTGCAAAACCTCTTCCGTGTTCGCCGGCACGCGCCGCTTCTATGGCAGCATTTAGTGCAAGAAGATTTGTTTGGTCTGCTATATCTTTGATAAGCCCTACAACATTGGAAATATCGCGGGATCTTTGTTCAAGATTTACGATTATTTCATGCGATGATGCGATAGAGTTAAGTAAAACTCCCAACTTTTCACTAATCTCATGAACGCTTTGCAAGCTTTCTGAAGAGAGATCTGCCGTTTTTTGTGAAACTTTTGAGATTTCATCGGAGCCGTTTTGAGAAAGTATAATATCTTTTTGTATAACTGCAAGTGCAGTTGCCATTCCTCCGCCTAGAGTGCTAAGTTTGTCTGAAAGCTCTCCTTTGATTTTTGTCTCATATCCGACTGCAACCGAAGAGATTGCCAATTTCAACTTTTGGGAAGTTGAGCGAAATGCCCCATGCAAACCTTCAGGATTTGTCGTTCTGTATGTTTTGCCCTCAGCAGCACTCTCTATGGAGGTTTCAACATCTCTCATAAATGCTTCAAGCTGGTCAAGAACATCATTAATAGTCCAAGCAAATGCAGACTCTTTTGAGTTATCATTGGGTATACCGGTAATTCTCCCGCTAAGTTTTCCGTCTGCAGCATCTTTTAATACGGTAATTATCGTATCATGCAGTTGAATATGCTTTTGCTTATTTTTATTGGTTTTGAAGAGAGATAATAAGTTCATCGTAACCTACTCCTTTTTCTTTTAAGATATCCGTTAAAACTTTAAATGAGGCATCTACGCCGCTAATCTTTTCTACTTCAAGCATCTTTTTATATAGGGGTATGATAATATCAAGAGCTTTTTTATTTGGTTTTCTTCTAACCGAGTAGTAATCAACTATATTGCCTCTCTCATCAAGAGTCGCAGTTATATTTGCATAAACCCAGTAGTCGTCGCCGTTTTTACCTCTGTTTATAACATACGCAAAAACCTCCTGTTTTTTCGGAATCATCTCCCAAAGATACCTAAAAACCGCTTTTGGCATATCCGGATGTCTTATAATACTGTGAGCTTTTCCAAGAAGCTCCTCTTCTGTATACTCCGCCATATCCATAAAGATTTTATTGCAGTATGTTATGCGCCCTTTTGTATCTGTTTTTGAGACAATAAAATCTTCATCTTTCATTACTTTTAACATCTGAATCTCTCCTTTTTTAGCTTATTGCTAAATTGTCGTCGTATCTATTTTATCTAACATCAGTTAGATAAGTAAAAACTATATGATATCTTTTATATCTTTAAGATATAATCCCGTATGTCAATTTTACTAGCAATTTTTTACTTTTTTTATTTCTCAATTATCGGTGTTTATATAATATTTTTGCCAAAAGTATTATCCATGACCGGATACTCGGCAAGTGATATAGGCATCATATTTGCGGCAGCTCCGCTTGTACGGTTTTTGGTTCCTTTTGCATTTATAAAAGGGTTGAAAATCAACAGAAGTGCTTTTAATATAGCACTTTTTATAATGTGTGCAAGCACCGTCTCTTTTTACTTCTCGCTTGATAGTTTTTATAAGCTGCTCTTCTCAAATATTAGCTTAGGCGTGGGGCTTAGTATAGTGCTTCCGTATGTTGAACTCATTTCGCTAAAGTATCTCGGTAAAGAGGGATACGGTAAGATTAGGCTGTTTGGTTCGGTCGGTTTTATCTTGGTAGCGCTTGTTTTGGTAAAATTTTTAAGCTCCGCGGATGTTGCACTGAGCTATCTTTTGGTTTTGACTTTTATCACTTCGGCGGTAGCATTTAATATTGCAAAGAGGGCAGATGCGCTTTTAGATAAGAGCGAAGAAGTGACCAATGACATAAGTATTTTAAAAGATTGGAGATTGTGGGTCGGACTTACGCTTATGCAGGTTAGTTTCGGTTCATTTTATAACTTTTTTACCATCTATGTAACCGACCATAAAGTGAGCATGGATATAGCGATATATCTGTGGAGTTTCGGTGTAGTCGTTGAGATATTTATGCTCTATTTTCAGGGTGCGCTTCTTCGTAAAAACTTGCTTTTAATACTTCAAGCTACTACTTTCGCAACTGTTTTACGCTGGTTTTTACTCTTTATATTTCCCGATAATATAACCCTGCTTTTTTTCTCACAAGCGATTCATGCGCTAAGTTTTGCGCTCTTTCACTCGGCTGCTATAAGTTATCTTTTTTATCTATATAAACATAAATCTTTGGCGCAACAACTTTTCTCCGGTATAACTTACGGATTTGGAGCTTTTTTGGGAGCACTTATCGCAGGATATGTTTATGAACTCTATCCGGCACAACTTTTTTTAAGTGCGGCATTTATCGCACTTGCGGCAACTTATTTTTTATATCTTTGGGGAGTTAAGAAAAAGCATAGTTAATGATTTTGAGAAAATGGGATGGTTATTCCATTTGCGTCAAATGCAAGCTTGACTTTCTCGTTCATATCAAAACGAACATTCGCATAATTTTCAGTTTTTACCCAAACTTGAAACACGAAGTTTACACCCTTCTCACCAAGTTCGCCAACGGCTACAAAAGGCGCAGGGTCTTCTAAAATCCTGCTCTCCTCTTTTATAACTTGCAACATTATATCTTTTGCAATTCTCAAGTCATTGCGGTAATCTATACTAAAAGTAATATCTACACGGCGTGTAGGCTTGCTTGAGTAGTTTGTTATATTGCTGCCTATGATTTTGGAGTTAGGGATGGTGACGGTTTTATTATCCGGCATAACCATAATGGTTGAAAATAGATTTATCTCTTCAACTTTACCCGAAGCTCCTGCTGCTTCTATGGTATCTCCGACTTCAAAGGGGCGAAATATGATTACAAGTACGGCTGCACCGATGTTTGAGAGCGAGTCTTTGAGTGCTAAACCGATAGCTAGAGATGCCGCACCAAATACCGCTAAAAATGATGTAGTATTTATACCGAGTGTATTTAGTGAAGCTAAAATAACAACTATCAGCAATACAAAATAGATGGCATTTGATAAAAACTCAACCAAAGTGTTATCAACTCTTGCTTTATGCATCAATGTTTTTATAAGTACCGTGATTTTTTTAACAACCATCTTACCGATAATAAAGATAGCTATTGAAACAATAATCTTCAGCCCATATTCGCTTGTATACATAATTGCTAAATCGGTGTACTTTGTTATATCCATTTTTTATCCTTCCTTTTATTAGAAGTTAAAAACGAAAGATGTATTCTGGGTGAAATCATACGCTTTAACACCTATAGGAGGTTCGCTATCCATGGTGTAGGCGATGTTAAATTTTAAAAAAATATCTCTATATACATTTACTTTTAATTCAACCTCATGCGATTGAATATTATCGCTAATCTTATCAACTTTTGGTTGGAAATAGAGTGCATACGCAACGGATGTTTTATTGTTTAAATCAATAGAGTATGAAAAATAAGAGTTTAGTCTGACATTTTTCTCAGACGGATTAATAGTTGGATTTCTATAGCTGATATTTTCGTGAAAAACGCCTAGACCGAGATAGCCTCTGGCGTCACGCGCTTCATCTAAAATTTTAAATCTGGCGCCGGTTCCGTATAAAACTTTGTTTTTGATGTTCATAAACATATCGTTTTGGTATTGCGTAAATACTTCGGCTCTTACAGATTCTCTGGTAACTGCATGTATATATCTTGCATGTGCAAAAACTTTATTTGTATTTTCATCCCCATTGGCTTTGCCGTATGCGCCGGATGCCTCTGCCCATGTAACAAAGTTCTCTCCGTTGTCGTAGGTTGATCTGTAAGAGGCTTTATAACTGTCCGTATCCGTATTTCCCCTTGTCGTTTCAAGCGAAGCTTCGGCTATATTAGAAAAGCCGACTTCCTTTCCTATCTCAACGGGGATAATCGATACTAACGCAAAAAGGGATTGTGCTGATAAAAGTGTAATTAATATAGGTGTTTTCATAGATAGGATTTTACCTATAAGTTTATAAAACTCTTCTTGATTTTTTCTATCTCTTCTATTATTTGATAATATTTGTCTATATGAGGAGAGTTTACGGAGTGAATCAAATCTCTGTATTTTAGATAATTTTCCCAAACTCTTTGTGAGGGTTCGGTTTTGCCTCTTTTTAAGAGTTCAAAACTAACGGAGGCATTTATGAAGCCTTTTAGTAATCTTACCTCGTCAGAGTCTTCAAATCTTCTTGCAAACCAAATACACTCCAAATCCTCATGTGCATCATAAAATTTTTCATCATGCAGATTTTTGATGAAGTTATTTAGATGCTCTTCATGCCAAGTCATCAAAAACCGTCATATTTACCCGCCAATAACCTCTTCCGCCCCTTAGCGAAATGCAGTGATGCAGGGGAAACTTATTTTTATACTCTTTAAGCCTGTTAAGCGTGCTTTTTCCGCTGTCGCAGTAAAAAACAAATACACTCCCCTCAGGCTCCCTTTGCAGTTCATAGGGGTTATAAATCACCGTATCTGCATTTTCAATGGGTGAGAGAATAGTATCAATCAGCAGAACTTTTACACCTTCGGCTTCAAGTCTCTTTTTGTTTTGCAAAAACTCTTTTTGCGTCCACTCGCTTGGAAATTTCATATTTTTTCTTTTTTTGATGTTGCCAAAACTATTATTGCCGTTAAAGCGGCGCCTAAAAACACTACGCTATAACCGGTCGGCAAGTCGTAGAAATAAGAGATAACAATCGCGCTTATGCCAAAAAACCATCCAAAAAAGAAACTATAAAGCAGAGGTCTTCTAAATTTTAGCGAAATCGCTACAAACGGCGGAGCTATGAGAAGCACGAAAACAACAAAAACTCCCGCAAGTGCGACCGAAGATGTAACGGTTACGGCAAGAAGCGAAAAGAAGAGAAGCTCTTTTAAAAAACCGCCGAGTTTTGGATACAAAAAGTATAACGCAAGAGCGATAAATGAGTAGATAATGCCGCTTTTAAGAACTTCACTTGGAGGCGTAAAGAGTATATCGCTTGCAAGTAGTGACTTAAAGTGCTCCATTCCCTCGGCCGAATGAGAAAGCACCATCATAATTCCGCTTGCTCCCAAAACATAAAGTATGCCTATAAAAGCTTCTAAGTGCAGTTTTCTCGTAGATGCAAAGGCTATAAGAAATGCACTAAAGAGTGCAAAACCCAAAGTTAAGACATAGAAATACTCTTCATGAAAATAGCCGAGACTAACAGATGAGCCGAGTGCGGCAAACTGAGCAATGGCAAGGTCCGTAAAGATGATACCGCGTTTTAAAATCTCCATGCCGAAGTAGGAGTGAAGCATCACTAAAATAACAATCAAAGCTATGGGAGTAAGTAAAATATCTATCATTGTATGGCGCTTGTTAGATGGTCAAACAGTGAGCTTAGGTTGTCGATATTTTCTAATGCCTCAATATCATGAGGCATTAAAACTACTTTTATACCTGTTTTTTGGGATATAAATTCGGCTGTTTTTGTTGAATGGTAAACATCATGCAAAATGCAGCAAGGATTCTCTTTCTTTATAAGTTCTATCATCTCAATCGTATGTTTTGAAGATGGCGGAATTCCCGGAAGCGGCTCAATAGTACCGATATTTGTCAGTCCGTACGCATTGTTAAAATATGCCAAGTTATCATGAAATTGGATAACTTTCAAGCCTTTTTTATTAGCCATTTTTTCGCTCCAAAGTTTCATCTTTTGATTCCACATACTAAAAAAATCACTATAATTTTTTTCATATATTGCTTTATGTTCAGTGTCTATTGAGATTAAAAAATCTCTTATTACGCCTGCTAGAAGTAAAATATTTTGCGGATTTAGATGAAAATGCGGGTTTCCGTCGGGGTGAATATCGCCGTCTTTTCTATCCACAACGCTTGGTTTATTGATAAGCGTTACATGGTGTGAAAGATTTAAAAAGGTTTTGGCATTTGTGTCTACTTTTGGATTACTTGCACGATTTATTAGAGGAGGCAGCCATCCGATTTCTAGTTGTCCGCCATTCATAATCAGCGCATCCGCATTTCTCATTTTCGCTATGAGTGAAGGACGGGGGATGATAAAGTGCGGATCCCAATTTCCTTTTGCCAAAACAGTCGTAGTTATATGCTCACCGCCTATCGTTTTTGTAAGCGCACCGATGTAAGGGTAACTAACGGCAATATCAAGGTGAGCTAACAGCGTTAGCGGAAGAAGTGTTAGTAGTGTTATAAATTTTTTCATTTTTTTGCCTTTATGTTATTGGGCTTTTATATAAACTCCAAAGCATGACTTTGAAGTTGGTAAGATTGCCGCGCTTCTTGCAGAAGCTCGCAATGACAAGTGTGACAATCTCAATGACCGTCACTGCGAGACTTTGAAAAAGTCGTGGCAGTCTATAATGGATTGCTTCGTTTCACTCGCAATGACAAGGGCTACATCCGCAATTACAGTCACTAAGAGGAGCATCGTTCTCATAAGTCAAAACGAATGTGCTGCGTGTGCGCCTATAGAAATATTTGCCTGAAGCATAATTGAGTTTACATCAACTTTATCTCCATCTTCATTATACATGGCATTGTTACGATTGTACTGAAGTCTAAAACGAGCAAATTCGCTTGTATGGTACTCTATCATTGCAGAGTATTTTTTAAAGTCGTTTGCCAAATTTTGATTTACACTATCCTCTTTAACATCATTTTTATAGATTGTATCGTATCTAACACCCGTTTTCCAGTTTTTGTCGTGTGTGTAAATAAGCTGAGAGTAAAGACCGCTCTGTTTTTTATCTATAGCCGGAGATGATATAATCGTGGTTGGGTCAAGCGGAGTCGCTGAATCTAGATTGTACTGAACTCCGTCCATCTCTCTACTTAACCACTCACTCTGCCATTTTATAGAGCTGTATGAATTAAGAGAGTGTAGAACTACAAAATCAGCTCCATAAAGTTTGCTATCTCCGCTAAATGCATACGGTGTTTCAGCACTACTATTATCTATTCTTGAGACTCCTTGCGCATAAGACACTCCCCCTGCAATTGTCGTATCACCTATGTCATGGGAAGCTTTCAGATAGCCCACATATAGTGAGGGAGCGTCTTTGCCTTTTACGATAGGGTCTTCGACATCGCCGATAGTTTTGTTTCCGAACATCTGTTCATTTTCGCCTTGAAGCACCTCAAAACCTGCCATTAAGTAAAACGGTGTCGGAGCCGTCCACTGTATTTGAGCACCTAATTCATTTATGCCGTGCATTCCTAAAAACGCTTCATAAACAAGCGGCATATCTCCAAAATCCCAGTAATGGTGGTGTTGTGCGTTTAAATATCCAAAATTTGAGTTGAGTTTTCCGCCTCTCGCTCTTAGCCCGTTGCCCAAAGCCGTAGTCGTGAAATAAGCTTCTTCTATCTCAACGCCGTGCTCGCTAAAGTGAAAAACGGCATCCATGCTTAAAAACGGGTCAACATTGCTTGAGAGTACTACTTCCGCATAGTTTAGATTAAAACCATCTTTTGCATTATATGTTGCATGATTATCGCTGCCGTGAGAGTGTTCTCCTAAAAGTCCGTGAGCTATACCCGGAAGTTCTAAGTGAGCGATTTCATCATTTCCTACGCTGTTGTTTACATAAGAGAAATCCAAAATAGCCGAAATATCGGGAATATATTTTGATTGATCAAAAGTTCTTTTTTCTGTCGGCAATAATTTTGCCGCATCGCCGTAAACTAAAACTGCACAAAGCGTGCTTGCTAATAATATTTTTTTCATTGTTGTACATATCCTATTTAATAATATTTTTTTATTTTTGTAAAGTTTTTTATTAATTGAAACTTACAATTAAAGATGTTTTTAGATTGCTTCGTTGCTTTGCTCCTCGCAATGACGGTCATTGCGAGCCTCCGCAAGAGGCGCGGCAATCTCTAATTAATCAGAAGTTTTAATATTTTTTTGTTATTAGGATATTTTTGGAGGGGCGCGGTTTTGGTTGAAGTTTATTTTTCTATATGAGTATGAAACCGAATTGTCTTGTGCTATTTTTTCAAAGTGTAAAGGTTCTATATCTGCCGTAAGCGCGATTGCATCGGCAGAGAGAAGATTATTGTTTACGGTACAAATCAAACATGACGAACTATCGCTGTTTTGTTTGATATGCTCTACTTCATGAATAGCGGCAAAGCTTGTAACAATAGCAAAGAGTATTGATAGTAGTAAATTAAATTTCATCGGTGCAATTTTACCATAATTTTATTTTATATTGAAGTCGAGTTTAAGCTAGTAGAAACTATGATAATGCGTATATAGAGCGGGGAGGAGTCGTTTATGTTTCATACTAAAAGCGTAGAAGAGACTCTTGAGTATTTGGAGTGCACCGCGGAGGGATTAAACACTCAAGAGGTTGTATCTCGCAGTGAACACTACGGAAAAAATCTTTTACCTGAATCTAAAGGGCGTACTCTTTTAGAGATATTTATAGAGCAGTTTAAGAGTCCGGTTATTTATATTTTAATGATTGCCGCAGCTGTTTCGCTGGCAATTAAAGAGTTTAGTGATGCAGGATTTATAATAGCGGCACTTGCCATGAATGCGGTGGTAGGAACATATCAGGAGTATACGGCGGGTGAGAGAGCCGATGCGTTAAAAAAAGTAATCAAAACTTATGCAAATGTTCTAAGAGATAATAATCGAGTTGAAATTTTAAGTGAAGATATTACCGTCGGGGATATAGTTTTTTTTGAATCGGGTGTTAAAGTTCCTGCTGATATACGCCTCCTTGAAACCTATGAACTGCAGGTAAACGAGTCACTTCTCACAGGGGAGTCTATAGAAGTAAATAAAGATTGTAACTATATCTCTGACAATATAGATGAGCCTTTGGGCGAGAGACAAAATATGCTCTACGGTGGCGCATTGGTCACAAAAGGAAGAGCAATCGGAGTAGTAACGGCAATAGCAAGTCAAACGGAAGTAGGTAAAATTGCTGCACTTCTTGCTTCTAGCAAGGAGACAAAACCGCCGTTAATTCTTCGCATGGAGAGGTTCTCGATAAATATCTCAAAAATGATAGGCATCATTGCTCTCTTGATTATCATGCTTGGCATTTACCGAGAGATTCCACTCAACGATATCTTCTTCTTAACGGTTGCCCTTGTTGTATCCGCAATTCCTGAGGGACTTCCCGTGGCAATTACGGTAGCACTCAGCGTAGCAAGCGGTATGATGAGCAGACGAAATGTAATAGTCCGCAGGCTCTCTGCTATTGAGGGGCTTGGATCTTGTACCCTTATAGCAAGCGATAAAACAGGGACAATGACGCAAAATAGTCTCAGTGTTGAGCATTTTATAACTGCAAAGCAGACCTACAATCCAGATGAGTATATCAATGAAGATATAGTTCTTGGAGCGATTTTATGTAATGAAGCTACTTTTCATAAAGAGGGAGATGAGCTTGTTTTTATTGGGGATCAGGTTGATGTTGCACTGCTAAGATATGCACTTGCTTTAGATGAGTCACTCTTTGAAAAATATAAAAAGCTAAAGCCTCTCAATCAAATACCTTATGAACCCGTAAACAAATACTCTGCGGTAAGTTATGAGATTGAGAGCAAAAAGATACATTTTATCAAAGGTTCACCCGAAGTTATACTCGCTAAATGCGAACTCGGCAAAGATGATACGAAATATATTTTAAAACAGGTGGATGAATGGGCAGCCAAAGGATTTAGAGATATAGCTTTGGCATATAAGGTGAGTGACGAAAACGCTATCGCAAATGACGGTTATACCTATCTTGGATTTGCTGCAATTGCCGACCCTTTGCGTGAGGGAGTTAAAGAGGCTGTAAAAACTGCCGAAGAAGCCGGAATCGAAGTTGTGATGGTAACCGGTGACCATCCAAATACCGCATTTTTTATAGCAAGAGAGTTGGGTATTGCCATTAGCAAGGATGAGGTTATCGACGGCATGGAGATTTCTCATTGGCATGAGCGAGGAGCATACAAAGAGGAGATTGCTCATAAACGAGTTTTTGCAAGAGTCTCACCCGAACAAAAACAGCTTATTGTAAAAACATTTCAAGATTTAGGGCATTTTGTAGCAGTTACGGGGGATGGCGTAAACGATGCGCCGGCACTCAAGTTTGCAAACATAGGCATTGCAATGGGAAAAAGCGGTACCGATGTTGCCCGCGAATCAAGTGATTTGATTTTGACGGATGATGCTTTTAGCTCTATCGTCAACGGCATAGAGGAGGGGCGGGTAGCTTATGATAACATCCGCAAAGTTATTCACCTGCTTATATCAACGAGTTTCGCGGAGATAACGCTTATTTTATTATCAATGCTATTTTTTATTCCTATTCCTCTATTGCCTGTACAGATACTATGGCTAAATCTTGTTGCAAACGGTTTTCAAGATATGGCTTTGGGAGTTGAAAAAGCTGAACCCGGAGTATTAAAACGCAAAGCGCGTGACCCAAAAGAGCCAATATTTAACAAAGTTATGATGAATAGAGTGGTTGTCGGCGGTTTTTATATGGGAGCTTGCGCATTTGCTCTCTTTTATACTCTGCTTGAGTTTGGCTATCAAGAGGATATGGCTAGAAATATTACACTGCTTTTGATGGTACTTTTTGAAAATGTTTCTACATTTAACTCACGCAGTGAGAATAATTATATTTTCAAAATAAATCATTTTCAAAATAAATTTTTATGGATATCCATCATAGCTGCTCAGGGCGCTCACATAATATCGATGTATAACCCATTTATGCAGTCGCTACTGAGCATTTCGCCGGTTAGTTTTGAGATATGGGCTGCACTCTTATTTCTTGCTTTAACACTTATTGCGGTTATGGAGGCAGAGAAATTTATTAGAAAGAGATTTTGATTAGGCTTTTTGAATAACTTAAATATTTACTTTATCTCGTTTTCTATTTCACTCACAACTTGATGCATTTTAAAGAGCGAATCGGGATTTAGTGAGATTGAGTCTATGCCTTGCTGTACCAAAAACTCCGTTATTTCAGGGTAATCTGAGGGTGCTTGTCCGCAGATGCCTATGTATTTGCTTCTTGCCTTGCACGCTTCTATCGCCATTTGCAACATTCTCTTAAGTGCTTCGTTTCTCTCGTCAAATATATGTGCGATTTTTGCACTCTCCCTATCAACCCCTAGAGTTAGCTGCGTTAAATCGTTTGAACCGATAGAGTAGCCGTCAAAAACCTCTAAAAACTTATCAGCCAAAATTACATTTGCGGGAATCTCGCACATTGCATAGATTTCAAGTCCATTTTTGCCTTGAATAAGTCCTCGTTTGCTCATAATCTCTATGACTTTTTTGCCCTCCTCGGGAGTGCGGACAAAAGGAATCATAATTTTGATATTGGTAAGCCCCATATCGTCGCGTACTCTCTTTAGCGCTTCGCACTCCCACTCAAAGGCTTCACGGTAACTCTCATCATAATAGCGACTAGCACCTCGAAAACCTATCATAGGGTTCTCTTCCATACTCTCATAAATAAGACCGCCTGTCATGCCGCGGTACTCGTTGCTCTTAAAATCACTTGTTCTAATAATCACCGGTTTTGGATAAAAAGCAGCCGCAATCATTCCTACGCCCTCGCTGATTTTTTCTAAAAAGAACTCTTTTGTATCACTGCAAGGAGTCATAAAAGAGCGGATTTTATCCTCATCTTTAACGCTTCTTCCTTTGTGCATATCTACAAGCGCCATAGGGTGAGCGTTGATGGAGTTGTTCATTATAAACTCCATTCTTGCAAGTCCTACTCCGTCGTTTGGCATTTTTGCAAAGTTAAAAGCCTCCGCAGGATTTCCGACATTTACAAAGAGTTTGGTTTTTGTCGGTTTGAGTTTGCTCATATCTATAATTTTGACAGAGTAAGCAAGCTCTCCCTCATACACATATCCCTCATCACCTTCTGCACAACTTACGGTGACTATTTGAGAATCTTTTAAAACTTCTGTGGCATTTGCACATCCGACAACGGCAGGAACGCCTATCTCACGGGCAACGATAGCGGCATGGCATGTACGGCTTCCACGGTTTGTTATAACCGCCGAAGCTTTTTTCATGACAGGTTCCCAATCGGGATTTGTCGTATCTGCCACTAAAATATCACCGTCATGAAAGCGTGCGAATTCAGTCGTATCGTTTATGATAGTTACTTTTCCCGTACCTATTTTTTCGCCGATTGCTCTTCCTGATGTTAAAATTTTTGCATCTTTAGCGTTAAGTGAATATTGCTCACTCGTCATACTTTTGTTTTGTTTGCTCATCACGGTTTCGGGTCTTGCTTGAACTATGTAGAGCTTAGAGTCGTTTCCGTCTTTTGCCCACTCGATATCCATCGGTCGCCCATAATGTTCTTCGATTATAAGTGCCCCTTTGGCAAGTTCTATCACTTCTTTATCGTTTATAGAAAAGCTCTCTTGCTCCTCTTTTGTCGTCGCAATATTGAGAGTGCGTACATCTTTGCCGTAGAGCATCTTCTCTTTTTTACTCCCTAAGGAGTGTTTTAAAATAGTGTTGATTCCATTTTTGAGAGTAGGTTTAAAGATAAAAAATTCGTCGGCGTTTACTCGCCCGCTAACCACATTTTCACCCAAACCCCAGATGGAGTTAATGAGTATAAGATTCTCAGAACCGCTTTCGGTATCTATGGTAAACATAATCCCGCTTGAGGAGATATCGCTTCGCACCATTTTTTGCACACCGACCGAGAGAGCAACTTTGAAATGGCTAAAGGAGCGGCTTGTGCGATAGCTTATGGCACGGTCGGTAAAGAGTGAAGCAAAACATTTTAATACGCTCTCAAGCAGAGCCTCTTGGCTGCTTACATTTAAAAAAGTCTCTTGTTGTCCCGCAAAAGAGGCATCCGGTAAATCCTCCGCAGTTGCTGATGAGCGAACCGCTACATCGATATTTTGCGAGCCGTATTCGTTTGAGAGAGTTTTGTATGCTTCAAGAAGTTCGTCTACAAGTGCTTTTGGAAGTCGTGAATTTAAAATAAGATTGCGAACAGCGAGTCCGCGTTCTTGAAGATTTTTAGTATCGGTTATATCCAAATCACTCAGTATTGATGCAATTTTATCTTTAATGTCGTTTTCTTCAAGAAGCAGCCAGTAAGCATCGCTTGAGGTAGCAAAACCGTTTGGAATATTTACACCCTTTGGGGTTAGGTTTTGGTACATCTCTCCAAGCGAAGCGTTTTTACCGCCGACACTCGGAACATCACCTATACTAAGTTCATTGAAAAAGCGTATATACTGCATAAGAGATACCCCCGATAAAAAAATAATTTATATTATAGTTTCAATTTCTTTAGATTTATTTTGGTTGAAAATATTTAGAATTTCAATTGTGTTATTTTCCAAATTTACTTCATAGTTAATGGTATGCTTTTTGTATGTTAAATCTCTTATATTTTTATCATTAAAATAAATCGATGGTTTGTATTTGTACGGAAAAGAGGGAATATTTTTTATAAGTTTATCAAGCTCTTTTTGAAAATTTTTACTGGCGCTAATCTTATCTTTTGCAATATATCGTAAAATTACGAGTAGGTTGATTTGGTATTTTCTTGAACGAACAACTTTCATTTATTTTCAAGTTCTAAAAAAAATTGTTCTATTTCTCTGTCGTATTGCTCTTGAGAAAGCATTTCCATTTTACCGTTTTTAATATCATCTCTGATTTGATGAAGCTCTTTTTGGTGCTCATAAAAACATGTGTCAAGCTCAAGATTTCTATCTTTTGAAATAGTTATATTTGAATGACTGTTTTTTACAAAATTCATAAACTGCTGCATGTAATCATCTTTTACTTGTACTGATAAAGTTTGCATAACCCATCCTTCTAAATTTATCGGAATCAATTATAGCAAAACTCAATTGAGGTTTACTTGTGTTTTACTATATAGCTCTGAGCAATAAGGTAATCCAGAAGCTTTTAGTAGATTATAGTTTAGCGCATATAAGCCCATTATATTTCTAAATATATATCATATTGGCTACTTAATCTTTAGCTAGTTGAGAATCAAAGCTTTTTGTTTTTGAAACTCACTATCTGTAATATAACCATTTTTTTTCATTTCTATAAGCTCTTTTAATTGTTCAACCTTATCATTCTTGGAGACGACTTCAGCTGTTTGTTTTTTATTTTTAGCTTCTAATTTTTCAGGCTCATCAGCAAGCATGTTATCAACTTTTTTTTCTATAACTTCTTCTGTTTTTTGTCCTAACTTGTCTGTTACTTTATTAACAATATTATCAAGGAAGTCTGCTTGTACACTACCACCTAAGAGTATTGCTAATAAGCCTGCAACTATTCTATTTTTTGATTTAATAGAAGCCGTAAAAATTTCTCTCATAACATCTCCTTTAATGTTCTATAGAACATTTCATGAAAATCATAACAATTATAAACTTAGAGAAATATTTACCTATTGGACATTGTATAGTTTTGATTGAATTTAGTGAAAAAGAGATAGAAAATTTTTATCGAAAAATCGGAGAAAATGTCAAAACAATAAGAAAAGAAAAAAATATTTCTCAAATACAATTGGCATTAGCAATAGGTCACAATTCCGTCGGTCATGTAGCTAAAGCCGAACTATGCAAATATAATAAGCACTTTAGCTTGGAGCAGTTGTATAAAATTTCACGAATTTTAAAAGTATCATTGCATGAGTTATTGCCTGAATGATATAAAGATTTACTTACATGAGAATTAGATTAGGAAACTTGGTTAAAAGCAAGTAGATTTGGCGCTACTTGCTCTCTTTTTTTACAAAATGGCACTCGGTAGTCGAGTATGGACACATTTTTGAGATGCTCATCTCAAACTGTTCTTCTTCTATTCCGCTTTGTTTTCGTTCATAATGGCGCATTGCTGCACGAAAAGCGGTGAGTACCATATTTGCGCTGTCTTGATGTTCGGTTGAGATTCGTTCAACTTGCTCACCCTCCGGTTTGCTTGTATCGACTTTTGGAGCAGGAAGCGAAGCGTAACTCTCTTTTAAATCATTTTCTAAAGCAGAAACCGTCTCCAGTACGCTTGATATCTCATCGCCTTTTATCATCTCGGTAAAAAGTGAGCCTAGCGTCGTCGTATCTTGCGTACCGTTTGTACCGAATTTTACATCCGTTATAAATTTATCATCTCTTTTGATATACATAATGACATAGCTTTTTGTAGCGTGGTCTACTCCGACTCCGACACAAGAAGCATCTTCAAGCTTCCCGTAATTTTCCGGCTGCATAAGGTGTCTGCCGATTTCTGCCTGCAGCTCTTTATCTTCACTCATATTTTTACTCTCCAAGTTTTTCTATACTTACGCCGTTATCTTTAATAAATTTTGAGATTACTTCCGAATGCGTATGTTCATAAGGTTTTAAGTATACAATGCGTTTTATGCCGCTTGCGATTAAATTTTTACTGCACTCGCTGCATGGTTCAAGAGTGACATAGATAGTCGCACTCTCAATGCTAATCCCTTTTCTTGCCGCCCATATTATTGCATTCATCTCTGCATGTATCTCATAAGTTTTTGACCACTCGTGATGTTCATCGGTATACTCCCCGCTCCAATGTTCACAACAGTTTATATATCCGGCAGGTGTGCCGTTATAGCCGGTACTTAGTATTCTTCCGTCTTTTACAATCACGGCACCGACTTGTTTAGAGACGCATTTTGAAGCCGTCGCAATCTCTTGTGCAATTTTTATAAAATTTTCATCACTCAACATCTATTTTACTTCTCGAACCACTTTAATATCTGCATTGCCTCTTAATCTAGCAAAGTAGTCGCTTAGAACCTGTTCTCTTTTTCGTTCCATAATCAAATTGACTATCTGATTTTTAAGACCCTCATCATTAGTCCCTTTTGGATTTTGAATCTCTTTTAAGTAAAAGCTTACAAAAGAGCCGTTTGGTTCGGATATTATCGGAGTAAAACTGTTTATTTGCGTATTTTGAAGCAGTTTAGCCAACTCCGGCGAAATTCTCTCATAAGGAAGTGTTTGTTCTTCAATCTTTACATCGGTAGAGTGGTACATCGGAGTAGTTACCTTTTTTTGAAGGGCACTTCTATTTTGTGAGCTGTGTGTTGTAACTTTAAAAGCAATTGGATGTAAAAAATCTTCCTTATGCAACTCAAAATACTCTTTTATCTCATCTTCTTTGGGAACATCAATAGATGAGTAAGCAATTGCGGAGTAGAGTTTTTGAGAGAGAAGTTTCTCTTTTGTTTTTTCTTTAAACTCTGCAGAACTAAGCCCGCTTGAGTTTCTCGCTGCTTCATAAAGCTCATCTATACCCATCTTGTTTGCGGCAGCTACTTTTTTGATATCATCATAAACTTCACTGCTTGTCACGCTGATTTTTCTCTCGCTTATCTCTGCGGCTTCAAGTTTTTTTCTTATTAAAGAGTCAGTCGCAACCGTTGAATTTACATTTAATAAACGCATCTCCTCTTTGACATCATGGAGGGTGATAATATCTCCTTTTACGATAACACTAACACCGTTGATAGGCTCCGCACATAGTAACGCACTAAAAATAAGAGGCAGTAATATTTTATACATTGAAAATCCTGTAAAATTTAAGAGAGGTATTTTACCAATATATTTATTAATCTTGCGGTATTTTGGCGGCACATTGACTCTTTTAATTGTTAGATGCACTCTGTAGTATATTTTATCTACAAAAAAGATAAAATAGTATATAATCTTCTTTATGAAAAAGAAAGAACAGCTAAAACAGATTATTAGAGATTTTCATCTAAGTGGGCATTTTGATGTAAAGCCTCGCGCACTAAAGCCGCCGTTTGATACAAAAAAAATAATTACGCTTATCGGTGTGAGAAGATGCGGAAAGACATCTATCCTTTATGAGATGATAAATCAGCTTACACATAGTATTGATAAGACAAAGATTTTATTTTTAAATTTTGAAGATGAGCGGCTTGAACTCTCGGTGGATGAGTTAGACTTAATACTTCAGAGTTTTATGGAACTCTATCCTGAGCAAAACTTAAGCGAGTGTTACTTCTTCTTTGATGAGATTCAAAACATCAACGGATGGGAAAAGTTTGTAAGACGCTTGTATGACACCGTTACCAAAAATATATTTATCACAGGTTCAAACTCAAAGCTACTAAGTTCTGAGATAGCAACAAGCCTAAGAGGGAGGACTCTCGTTTTTGAGGTTTTTCCGCTCTCATTTAGTGAGTACTTATCATTTAAAGATATTGAGGTTGACCTCTATTCATCAAAGAGTTTAGCTTATATAAAAAATGCTTTGGGTCTCTTTTTAAAAGATGGCGGTTTTCCTGAGACGCTGTTTTTAGAAGAGCGTTATAAAAATCAAACGCTACAAGAGTATTTTAATGTGCTTGTATATAGAGACCTTGCAGAGAGATATGCTATCACCAATACTGTAGCTTTAAAGTTCTTTTTAAAAAGGGTTATAGCTTCTTCAACAAAGCAGATATCTATCAACAAAATCTATAATGAGCTAAAATCAAACGGCATAAAAATAGGTAAAAATACGCTTTATGATTTTTTAGAGTATGTTCAAAATATCTATCTAGCACTTACTCTTCATCGTTATGATAGCTCGCTCGTAAACAAAGAACTTGGCGAAAAAAAGGTATATAGCATTGATATAGGTCTTAATAATGCCACTGAGTTTAAATTTTCAGACAACATCGGTAAATCTTTAGAAAACGCCGTTTTTTTAGAACTCAAAAGAAGATGTGCAGACGGTCTTTTTTACTATCGTGAGCAAGGTAGTGAATGCGACTTTATCATCCATGAAAAAAACTCTATCGCGCAAGCTATACAAGTTTCTTATGACATGAGTGAGGAAGATACAAAAACCAGAGAGATAAAAGGCTTAGTTGAGGCGTGTAAATTTTTCAATCTTAAAAGTGGAATCATAGTTACTTTTGATAGTGAAGACGAGATTGTTCATGGTGATATAGAGATTAAATGCATTCCGTTTTATAAGTGGATTTAGGGAGCTTACGGATTTTTTACCCGCTTTTAACAAATAATAGCCTAAAATTCGTCAATTATTTTATAAAGGCTTTTTATGATTATTACTCGTTTTGCTCCAAGTCCTACCGGCTATCTGCATATCGGCGGTTTAAGAACGGCTCTTTTTTCATATCTTTGGGCTAGAAAAAACGGCGGTAAATTTCTTCTTCGTATTGAAGATACCGACAAAGCCAGAAATTCACAAGAGGCTGCAGAGGCAATTGTAAAAGCATTTCATTGGTTAGGCTTAGAGCATGACGGGGAGATAATCTACCAGTCACAAAGAGATGATATTTACGCAGTTTATATCAAACAGCTCTTAGAAGAGGGCAAAGCCTACAAATGCTATATGTCAAAAGAGGAGCTTGATACTCTTAGAGAGACTCAAATGGCAAATAAAGAACGAACAAAATATGACGGTAAATATCGTGATTTTACAGGTACTCCGCCGGAGGGCATAGAGCCTGTTATCCGTATTAAAGCGCCTCTAAGCGGTGAAATTTTAGTTTGTGACGGTGTAAAAGGCGATATCTCTTTTCAAGCTGAAGATATCTTGGATGATTTTGTTATAGCAAGAGGCGACGGCTCTCCTACTTATAATTTCGTTGTAGCGATTGATGATCACTTAATGGGCGTAACAGAAGTTATACGCGGTGATGACCATCTATCAAACACGCCAAAACAGATAGTGGTTTATGAAGCGCTTGGATTTGAGGTGCCGAAGTTTTACCATGTACCGATGATTCATAACCACGAGGGCAAAAAACTCTCTAAAAGAGACGGTGCAACCGATGTTATGGCATATAAAGAGATGGGTTACACTCCGCAAGCACTTCTGAATTTTCTAGTTCGTCTTGGATGGAGCCATGGAGATCAGGAAATTTTTTCTATGGATGAGATGATGGAATTTTTCAATCCGAAAAACATCAATAAATCAGCATCAATCTACAATACCGAAAAACTTGACTGGCTAAACTCTCACTACATCAAAAACACTCCAAACAGCGAGCTTTCAGAGATGCTTGAGCAGTACGGTTTGCTGCTGACTTCACATGACAAAAAAGAGATTTTACTCGACGCCTTAAAAGATAGGGCAAAAACTTTAAAAGAGATGGCATTACTTGTAAATGAGATTATCATTGCTCCTGCGTCTTACGATGAAAAAGCTGTTGAAAAATCATTTAAGGGCGATGCCGTAGAGGTTCTAGAAAATTTCAAAGCGAAGGTGAGTGCTTCTGGTGAACTTCATCTGCCAAGTGATTACCACCACTTAATGCAAGAGGTTGTTGATGAGATGAAAATCGGTTTTGGCAAAATCGGTCAGCCCCTTCGTCTTGCACTCTTAGGAAAAATGAGCGGCCCGGGGCTTGATAGCGTAATGGCTATAATCGGTAAAGATGAAACGATTTCAAGGATAGATAACGCTATAACAGCCCACCGTTAAACAATATGCAAAGATTATAATCTTTGCATAGCATGAAATCTCTCTATATGGATAGGTCTCTATGCAGCCGTACATACTTATCAATATTTTCAAGCAATATATCTACTAATTTCGGCTCAAAATGCTTGCCTCTTTGCTCTTTAAAAAAAGCAACAACATCCTCTTTAGACCATGCCTCTTTATATACCCGTCTGGAGAGCAGAACATCGAAAACATCGACAATCGCAACTATGCGCGCATAGACAGAAATCTCTTCGCCTTTTAGCCCTTGCGGATAACCGGTTCCGTCATATCTTTCATGATGTTCATAAGCAATAGCAGCCGCAGTTTGTAGTATTTCCCGTTTAGAATTTTTTAAAATGTTATATCCGAAAAGAGAATGAGATTTAATATTAGTAAACTCATCTTGCGTCAATTTGCCCGGTTTATTTAAAATGGCATCGGCAATTCCGACTTTTCCTATGTCATGAAGAGGCGATGCTATCTCTATGAGTTTTACCTGCTCATCGCTCAAGCCGTACTCTTTTGCAACTATTGTGCTTAATATGGCAACCCGTTTGGTATGCCGACTTGTAGAGCTTGAACGAATCTCCTCTATTTTTCCTATCGCAAGCATAGTCTCTTTTAGAGTTGATTCTATCTCTTCGTTTAAAAGTTGAAGTTGTCTGTTTTTATATTTTAGTTCATTCTCTTTTTCTATAACGGTTTTGTTAAAATTATTTACGCTTAATACAACATCCTCAAACTCTTTACTCTCATACTTATTGCTGTCTATGTTTTTATGTGAAAGATAGGCAGTTTTAGCTTCATCAATAATATTAAAAAGCGGTTTGCTGATATAGCGCTCAATGACATTAAACATATCAAATACTACGATTAAGGCAAATAGAAGCAGCGCTCCGATAATTATATAACTATTTTTTAGTACAAAATTTTGGTATAAATCAATCTCCATCTCAATATCTACCGCGCCCAAAACCGTACCCTCTTCGACATGATGGCACTCTAGACAGCCGGAATTTGCAATGTATGGAACTATTGATTCAACTTTACTGAGCGTATCTTTCCACTGCGTGTATACTTCTTTTTTTTCTAAAATTGCTCTAAGGTTATCGTTAAGTTTCTTTTCGTTCAAAGTAGATTCACCGTACTCTTTTATAACTGCATCTCCACGAATAATTTCAATAGATTTAATATCATGAACCGAAGAGATTTCATTTAGGAAATACTCTCGTTTATCCATGATGCCTGCTTTCATATGCGATGTAAGACCTGCTTGTATAGTTTCTGAGATTGAATGGATTTTATTTTCGACAATAAATTGAAAAAAACTCCTGTAACTTAAAAGAACTATAGACACTATCACCAATGTAGCAACTATAAAAACCTGTAGTAAGCGGGTTATAGTTATTACTTTAATGCTTTTTTTCTGCACTGCCACACCTCTAACTCTAATAATTTTTAATCTTGATTATAAACTTATTTAGCTTATCCGCTTCTTTTGCTATTGCTTGTATTGATAAAAAAAAGCTTTCTATTTGGTATACTTCCATACTATTTTTAACTGGAACAAAGAGTGAAACAAAAAATTTTGATTCTACACGGCTGGGGCGGTAGCGACTTTCCCCACTGGCAGAGCTGGCTTGCGGCAGAGCTAGCAAAAGATTACGGATGTGTAAGTTTTTTAAAGTTTAGCAATATCGATTTTCCGCAAAAAGATGTGTGGATGAGTGAGCTAATCAAAGAGATTGAGGAGTTTAAACCTACCGTAGTAGTTTGTCACTCCATTGCAAATATTCTCTGGTTTCACATCTGCAATGAGATAAAATTTACGGAGATAGAGAAGCTTTTTCTTGTCGCCGTGCCAAGTTTAGAGTGCAATATCGAAGAGTTAAAGAGTTTTTTTCCTTGCGAGATACCTAAAAATCTTTATGCGAAAGAGCCTCTGCTCATCACATCGACAAATGATCCATATATGAGTGCGGATGAAGCAAAAGAGCTTCAAAAAACTCTGGGCATACCTATGAAAGTTTTAGAAAATGCGGGGCATATAAATGCCTCTAGCGGTTACGGCGAGTGGCAGTGGATACTTGAAGAGATAAAATCTCCAAAAACTAACTTTTAGACTGTCACGCTTGTCACTGCGAGAGAAGCGCTTGTCATCGCGAGCGAAGCGTGGCAATCTAGTTTAATATCTCGTAATATCAATAAATAGAAAAGAGTCTTATGATACAACTAATAAATATTTCAAAAAATTTCGGCAAACAAGAGCTTTTTAGCAACCTTAACTTTAAACTGAACTCCGGCAATAAAGTAGGACTAGTTGGGCGCAACGGCAGCGGAAAATCAACGCTTTTTAAACTCATACTCGGTGAAGAGACACCCGATGTCGGTGAAGTAGTTATACCAAAAGGGTATAAGATAGGTACGCTAAAGCAGTATTTGGTTTTTACTGAGAGCACTCTAAGAGAAGAGGCGGCACTTGCGCTTGAAGAGGACATGAAGTATGATGTTTATAGAGTTGAGAAGATTCTTTTTGGTTTAGGTTTTACGCAAGATGATTTAGAGAAAGATCCGCTCTCATTCTCAGGCGGTTATCAAATCCGTATTAACCTAGCAAAACTGCTTGTAACTGAACCAAATCTACTCCTTTTGGATGAGCCGACAAACTACCTAGATATCCTCTCTCTTAGATGGTTAAAGACTTTTTTAAAGGCATTTGAGGGCGAAGTTATTTTGATTACCCATGACCGTGATTTTATGGATGCCGTGGTAACGCATACTATGGGGATTGTGCGTAGAAATATAAGAGTTATTGCCGGAGATACCCACAAGTACTATGAACAGCTAAAATCAAGTGACGAGCTGCATGAAAAACAGAAGATTTCACAAGATAAAAAGGTAAAAGAGCTTGAAGATTTTATCGCCAGAAACAAAGCGCGTGCTTCAACTGCCGCTCTTGCTCAATCAAAAGTAAAACAGTTAGAGAAGATGGATTTAATAGAAGATTTGGGTTATGACTCGACTCTGGAGTTCAACTTTAACTACAAAGATACTCCTGCAAAAGTTCTGCTTGATGTTAAAAACCTAAGTTTCGGCTATACGCCTGAAAATATACTCTTTAAAAATATTTCGTTTGTACTTGAAAAAGGTGAGCGACTTGGTATTATCGGAAAAAACGGTAAAGGTAAATCAACTCTTTTAAATACCATTGCAGGTGAGCTAAAAGCAGTTGACGGAAGTGTTCATACACATCCAAGCACGGCTTTTGCGCACTTTGGTCAAACAAATATTGCAAGACTCCATCCGACTAGTACGGTTTTGGATGAGATTCACTCGGCTAACACCAAACTCTCTGCTCAAACCATCAGAGGCATAGCGGGTGCCATGATGTTTAGCGGAGACAGTGCCGATAAAAAAATCTCTCTTCTCTCAGGCGGTGAAAAAAGCCGTGTAATGCTTGGGCAGATTTTAGCTCGTGATGTAAATCTCTTGTTCCTTGATGAGCCTACAAACCACTTAGATATGGACTCCATAGAAGCTCTAACCGTGGCAATCCAAAACTTTAAAGGCTCGGTTATCATCGTAACCCACTCCGAAGAGTTGCTCCGCCGTGTTTGCGATAGACTTATCGTTTTCACAAGAAACGGTGCGGAGTATTTTGACGGCGGTTACGACCTTTTCTTAGAAAAAATGGGCTGGGAAGAAGAAGAGGATGATTTTGTTAAACAAAAACCAAAAAACAGTTTTAAAGATAACAAAAAAACAAAAGCCGATTTGATAAGAAACAAAAATAAGCTTGTCTCACCGATAAAGAAAAAAATAGAAAAACTTGAAGCTTCTATCATCAAAAGCGAAGAGACGCTTGCATCACATCAAAAAAAGCTTCTTGAGGCTTCAAGCAAAGGAGATAGTTTTAAAATCATCGAATTTTCAAAACTTGTGGCAATGGAGCAAAAAGAGGTAGAGAAGATGTTTGAACTACTAGAGATTGTACAAAGCGAGTTTGACACCATATCAGAGGATTTTGATAAAAAAATAGAAGAGATTGGGGATTAATCCTCAACTCTTCTTATAAATGCCTTTATGCTCTCATTGTCATTTTGTACTATTAGAGTAAAGTCATACTCGACTCCTTTAATCTCCGCACTCTTAGAGATAGCATCTAGCTTCTCTAACATTATTTGTGCATTTTTTACGGTATCTACTAGATATATAAGTAAAAAAGCATCGTCACTCCAGCGAATTAGCATATCATCTTGTCTGGTAATGCTTTTGAAGCGAGTCGCCAAAGCTCTTAAGGCACTCTCCTCGTTTACAAGGTTAGAGCCGTCTTTTTTACTCACTTGAATTAAAACGGCACTCATTATCTTTTCATTAAAAATGGCTGCATCCTGATAACTTTGTGCTATTTGCAAAAAGTAATTTTTTGTATAGGCTCCGCTTTTGACATCAATATTTGTTTTGTTTTCAATCATAATTCGTTTAATCAAAGTTTGTGTTATATCTGTAAAGACGGCAATGACATACTCTTCTATTTTATTGATTCCAATTGAAAAAGCTCGTGGCTCATAGTTTGGCGTCATCATACTAACAACTCTCTCAATCTCCGGCAGTTCTACAACAGCATCGAACCAACTACTGCTACTTTCAATTTTATCTGCGTGAAAGTAAGAGGGGTGTGGAACAAAATTGTTAACAAAAGAGCCAAATTCCGATTTGTACTGCTCTAATGATGAAACTGAAAAAAAATTCTTAAAACTTTTATTGATTAAAATAGGTTCTTCATTATAAAAAATAATAATCAAATCTCTTTGAAAATCTACGACACTCTGAGTAACAGCTAAACTGATATTTTCTCTCAAAAACTGCTCCTATGTGATTTTATGATTCAAATACAGCAATTTTAATTCCATTCCTCAATCTTGCCTTTTATGTCCAAATGTGTCAGATAAAGCCTCAAATCAAACTCTACCTGATGGTAGGAGGGCTGCATATATAGGCAGAGATTGTAAAATGCTTTGTTATGCTCTTTTTCCCTAAAGTGTGCCAATTCATGTACGGCTATCATCTCTAAAAACTCCATTGGAATACTTTTAAACATCGAAGCTATGCGAATTTCATTTTTGCTTTTCAGCTTTGAGCCTTGGACTCTTGATATAAAATGGTGAGTGCCTAAAGCGTTGTGAATAACATTTATTTTGCCGTCATAAAGAACTTTGCTTAAAGTCGGCGCATTTTTCATATGAGAGTTTTTAAGTTCATTTACATAGGTAAAGAGCGCTTTGTCTGTTTTTATAAGATGCGGATTTGGGTATCTATTTTTGAGATGCAGAGCTAATTTATCTTGTTTTATCAGCTCTAACACCTGTTTTTTTGTAGCTTCCGAATAGTGGTTTATATATTTTAGAGAATCCAAACCGAAAACTTCTTACCTTTGATTTTTCCATTTTTTAGCTTCTCATGCGCCTCATCTACTTTTTTACTCTCAATTGCGACATAACTCTGTTTGTCGTAGATATCTATCTTTCCGATTGAACTCCCGCTAAGTCCAGCCTCACCGGTTAACGCACCAAGTAAATCTCCTGCACGGACTTTATCTTTTTTACCGCCCTCTATAACAAGCGTTATATTTTGCGGTTTCATTTCAAAACCGTTTACAATTTTTAAAGTATCGGCATCTTCAAAAAGGCGGCTCTCATTTTTGTACTCATACGCTTTGTCCGCTTCATACGGGCTTATAAGTGTAAATGCTAAACCCTCCATACCGGCTCTTGCCGTTCTGCCTATGCGGTGAGTGTATGTCTCTTCGCCGTGAGGCAGGTCATAGTTTATAACCATAGAAAGCTCTTTTATGTCAAGCCCTCTTGCTGCGACATCGGTTGCTACTAACACGGGGCAGCTTTTGTTAGCAAACTGAACTAACACATCGTTTCTCTCATACTGCTCCAAATCGCCGTGAATAGCGAGTGCGTCAATTCTATTTTTTTGCAAAGTGTCTGCAATCTCTTGAACTTCCGCTTTTGTGTTAGCAAACACGATAACATTTTCGGGTTTGAAATTGCTTAAGATATTTATAACGGTTTTTAGTTTTTGAGAGTTTTGCACTTCGTAAAATCGTTCTGTTATTTTGTTGGCAACTTCCGTTGAGGTTGTTTTGACATTGATGGCATCCCTTTGGATAGAAGCACTGATATCCAAAATCTCATCAGTATAAGTAGCGGAGAAGAGAAGTGTTTGTCTTGTCTTTGGAACAAAGTCTAAAACTTCATTTATCTCTTCGCTAAAACCCATATCTAACATTCTGTCGGCTTCATCAAGCACGAGCATATCGACATCTTCAAGAGACAGTGTATCTTTTTTCAGGTGTTTTAAAATCCGCCCAGGAGTACCTACAATGATGTGCGCACCGTGACGAAGCGAGCCTAACTGAGGACCAAAAGCAGTTCCGCCGCATAGAGTTAAAATCTTTATGTTGTGTGAAAATCTAGCAAGCATTCTAAGCTCTTTTGCAACTTGGTCTGCCAACTCACGAGTCGGACAGAGTATTAGAGATTGGACTCTGAACTTTTTAACTTGGAGTTTATGAAGCAGACCTATGCCAAATGCGGCTGTTTTACCGCTTCCTGTTTTTGCCTGAGCTATTACATCTCTGCCATCAAGTATAAAAGGTAAGCTCTCAGCTTGAATCGGTGTCATCTCTTCATAACCTATTTCATTAAGGTTATGAAGCATCTCTTTACTAAGAGGAAGGTTTGAAAAATCTTTTTTATTCATTTAGTATATTTCCTTTACTCGTCCTACTTCACGACTCATAAGGCGGACTTTAATGCCATGAGGATGCGATGCAGAGGAAGTTAAAATGTCGCGAACCACTCCATTTGTAAGTCTTCCGCTTGCCTGATCTTCTTTGAGTACAATCGCCACATTTATACCGCTTTTTATATTTGCTCTTTTTGTGCCGCCCATCTTTTGTCCTCTAAATTATATATGTAATTATAGCCGTTTTGGGTATAAAAGCGTAAAGGAGTTTAGTGCCTAATTAATTAGAGATAAGATACAATATTGGTATAATATTTGCCAAAAGATTTTAGAGGAAAAAAGATGAGAGATGTACTAGGAAAATATGTAAGCAGTATAAATACATTAAAAGTTGAGGAGAGAGTTTTATATTTTAATACTTTAATTTTAGCAGAAGAGGGAGCGGGGAAGACGAATCTTGCGTGCAAGATAAGAAATTATGTAATAGACAATAATGTAGCGACTCTATACCTTGATTTTTCTAACTCCGATATTGATAATATAGAGTTGAGATATAAAGATGAATACTTTAACTATATAAGATTTGATGAGAGCGATAAGTTTCAAGAGGAGTTTAATAAGCTAGTCGATGATAAAAAACATATCTACATGGCGGTAGATCCTGCTTACTTTTCAAACAAAAGAGATATAAAGAGTAAATTAACGGAAACTCTTCAGATAAAAGGGCTTTTAGATAATTATTACTACTTTTTTCATGATATTGAAAATTTAAACGGTTTTTATACAAAATTTGAAGACTTTCTGCTCTATATGTTAAACTTTTTAAATCTTAAAAAATATGGACTGACTTTTTTAACGCAGCCTCATTCTACATTTGAAAATCCTCAAATAAAGCTGCTCTTTACTTTTTTATATCTTGGAAAATGTTCGACTTTTGAATATTTCAACACGGCAAATTTGAAAAAATTACCGAAAAATAGATTCTTTTATCAGTATAGAACAAACTATAAAACGCTTCTTTTTAACGATATTAAGAGCAATATAGTTCATATAGACGAATATACTTTTGAAGTGTAGCTTATGCAAAAACTTTTTGATGAGGTAGCATCTTTAGATAAAAGATGCTACGAGGAGTTTTTTTTAAGTGAAGATATTTTAATGGAGCATGCCGCTAGCGGTATGGCTCGCTATATTCGCAATAAATTTAGAAAAAATTCAAAAATAGTCGTAGTGTGTGGGAGTGGCAACAATGGAGCTGATGGAGTCGCACTTGCAAGACTTCTGCATAAAACTTACGATATTTCTATATTTTGGGCAAAAAAGCCTGTTTCAAAGATGGCACTTTTGCAACAAAGCCGCGCTCTTAGCGTAGGTGTTAAAGAGATTGCAAAACTTGAGAGTTGTGATATTTTAGTCGATGCAATCGTCGGAACCGGTTTTAGCGGCTCTCTTAGCAGTGAATTACATACACTTATTGATGAAATGAACTTACAAGAAGCATTTAAAATTGCTTGCGATATTCCGTCTGCTTTTTCTTTTAGAGCCGATATTACACTAACGATGGGCGCTTTGAAAAAGAGTATGTTTTTGGATGAAGTAAAAGATAGTATGGGAGAGATAGAAGTTCTTGAATTAGGCGTTAGCAGAGAGGTTTACGAAAAAGAGAGCAACTGGAGAGTTCTTGATTTGGAGGATTTAAAACTTCCAAACAGAGCAAAAAAAGATTCTCACAAGGGGAGTTACGGACACTTGGCGATTGCAAGCGGAGAAAAAAGCGGTGCTAGTATTATGAGTGCCCTCTCGGCTCTTAGATTTGGAAGCGGTTTAGTAACGCTTGTGGGGTTTGAAGAGATAGAGATACCGCATACTCTGATGTATTCTCATGAGGTGCCAAAAAACACAACCGCGTTAGCTTTAGGAATGGGACTTGGCGTAGAGTTTAGTGAGCAAGAACTTACTAAATTTTTAGACAATTCCCTTCCGCTTATCGCTGATGCGGATGTTTTTTATATGCCTGTCGTTTTAGAGATATTAAAAAGAGATGGCGTAGTTATAACCCCGCATCCAAAAGAGTTTGTCTCACTTTTAAAAATTACAAAAGTTGTGGATATATCAGTTGATGAGTTACAAAAAGAGCGTTTTAAATATGCAGAGATGTTTTGTCAAAAATTTCCAAATATCGTACTGCTTTTAAAAGGCGCAAATGTCATCATCGGTAAAAATGATAACTTTTTTATAAATCCGCATGGAAGTAGTGTTTTAGCAAAGGGTGGAAGCGGAGATGTTTTAAGCGGTCTTGTCGGCTCGCTCTTGGCTCAAGGTTTTACGCCGCTTGAATCGGCGATAAACGGTTCACTTGCACATGTTAAACTTGCGTTAAATTATGATGGTGCTGATTTTTCACTTACACCGGATGATTTGATAGATGAAATAAGTAAATTATAGGAAATACAATGAAAGATATACTAAAAATCGGAAAATATGAGTTAAATAGTCGCCTAATCGTGGGAAGCGGAAAATATAAAGATTTTCAAACTACAAAAGAGGCGACTCTAGTGAGTGGAAGCGAACTCATCACGGTTGCCGTTCGCCGTTTAAATATTACAGACCCGGATAAAGAGAACTTGCGCGATACATTTAAAGGTACAAATGTTAAATTTTTACCAAACTCAGCAGGATGTACGACTGCGGAGGAGGCGATTACAACTTTTAGACTTACACGAGAGGCGACGGGAATTGATTTGATAAAGCTAGAAGTTATCGGCGATACTCAAAAAACTCTCTATCCTGATGTTTTAGAGACCATAAAAGCTTGTGAGATTTTAGCTCGTGAGGGTTTTACTATTATGGCTTACACTTCTGATGACCCGATTATGGCAAAGAGACTTGAAGATGCCGGTGCTCATGCGATAATGCCCCTTGCGGCGCCTATCGGTAGTGGACTTGGAATCCAAAATCCATACAATATAGTTTTTATCCGTGAAGCCGTTAGCGTTCCCGTAATAGTTGATGCGGGAATAGGGTGTGCAAGTGATGCCGCTTATGCTATGGAACTTGGAGCTGATGGAGTTTTAACAAACACTGCTATTGCAGGAGCACAAAATCCTATTCTGATGGCAGAAGCTATGAAATATGCCGTAATAGCAGGACGAATGAGTTATCTATCGGGAAGAATCGCAAAACGCCCTTACGCAACAGCCTCTTCGCCTATGAATGGATTGATACAGTTTTAAAACTCTGCACAAAATCCATTTCTACCGTTCTCTTTGGCGCGGTAGAGCTCATCATCTGCAATTTTTAACAGCTCTTCTTTAGATATAGATTCATTTTCCTCTTTGATAGCCACTCCGGCACTTATTGTTACAAAATTTGTCACAGGAGAATACTCATGAGGTATTTTAAGCTCAGCAATTGCGTGTACCAAAGACTCAGCAACTCTTTTAGCACCGTCTTTATCTATATCTTTTAATAAAATAACAAACTCCTCACCACCGTATCTTGAAACCGTATCAGTTGGGCGTTTTAGAGTTTTTCTTAGGGTCGTAGCTACTTTTGCAAGACATTCGTCTCCTTTCCAATGTCCGTAGTTATCATTATAGAGCTTAAAGAAATCGATATCTACCATTATTATGGCGAGATTTTTTTTATCTCTTGAAACCTCTTTGTGCTTTTTCTCAAGAGTTTCATCAAAGTATCTTCTGTTTGGGATGCCTGTAAGACTATCGCACATAGATAGTTCTTCGAGTTTATCGCTTTTAAGTTTTAGATTTATGTGATTTCTTACTCTGATTTTTATGATTGCCGGATGAAACGGTTTTTTGATGTAGTCAATCGCTCCTAGCTTTAAGCCATATTCTTCGTCCATCGTATCATTTTTGGCAGTTACAAATATAACGGGAATGTTTCGGGTATCTGCAGAATCTTTTAATTTTTTACAAACTTCATATCCACTCATTTGCGGCATCTCAATATCCAAAAGAATGAGATCCGGCTTTTCCTTGCCTCTTGCTATATCAAGCGCTCTCTGCCCGTTTTTTGCTATTTTAATTTTATAGCTGTTTTGAAGCAAGTCTGATAAAATAGCAATATTTGCAGCCATGTCGTCGACTATTAAAATAGTCGGTATATAGTCATTTTCTCTCATAGTTTCCACTCTTTCATAATATCATAAGCCTTGTCATAGTCAAACTCATCCATTGCATTTGTCCACGATTCAAGCTCATAACTGTTTACTCTATCTTTAAGGGCATCAAAAAGTATCTGCTGTTTTTGCATCTGTATCATTGTTCCGATTTTAACATCTTTTAGTGTTTCTTGAAATAAATTTTTCAACTCCTCATCATTTAGTTCTGTTTTTTGCAAATTTGTGTGGTTCTCAAGATGCATTGATTTAATTTTTATCTCTAATTCATCAATTGCTCCCTTAAGGCTGCTTATACTCTCTATGGAAATTTTATCACCTTTTTTTAATCCATCGTTTATCTTGGTGCATATCGATGCCAACGCTTTTGCTCCGATATTGCCGCTAACGCCTTTTAGTGCATGAATAAGTGCTTTGGCGGATAGGTCATTTTGAGATAACAACTCCGGCAGATTATCAAAATCACTTTCAAGTTCTACAAGAAATCTAGATAAGATTTTATCTAGCAGCTCTTTATTTGAGTCTACTATGTTTAGGGCATGCTCAATATCAAGAACCGTATCATCTTTTTGTGTATCATTTTGTTCTTTTGATTGAGAGACTATTGATATATCGCACCATTTTGCTATAGTTTGAAGCATTTCGTTGCTATCAATCGGTTTTGCAAGATGGTCATTCATGCCGACGCTTAGCACTTTTTCTCTATCTTCTACCATGGCAGCTGCCGTTAGAGCAATTATAGGAATGTTTTTATCGTGTTCTCTAATTATAGTTGCAGCTTCATATCCGCTCATAACAGGCATTTGTAAATCCATAAGTATAATGTTGAAATGGTTTGGTTTTGATAAAAATATAGTAACGGCTTCTTTACCGTTATTTGCTACCTCTGCGTTGATGTTGACTCTTTTTAGTATGGCAAGAGCCACTTCTTGGTTTATCTCGTTATCTTCTACCAGTAAAATATTTATGTGACTCAAATCCGGATAGCTTTGCGGTTTATTTAAGATATTCCTGTTTTGGTCATCAGTTATTTTCAAATCATTTTGTTCCCATGAGAGGATACCTACTTTGATGTCAAAACTAAAGGTTGAGCCGACACCAAGCTTGCTATGGGCATAAAGTTTTCCGTCCATTGCTTCAACAAGTTTTGTAGAAATAGAAAGACCAAGACCGGTACCTCCGTATTTGCGGGTTATAGAGTTGTCGGCTTGAGAAAACGGAGTAAAGAGATTTGGTATCTGTTCACTTTTCATGCCTACTCCTGTGTCGCTGACGCTAAAACCCATAACTGCGCCAAACTCTTCTTTCTTTTTAAGCTCTATCGATACCGTTATGCTCCCTTTGGCAGTAAACTTTAGTGCATTGCTTAGTAGATTTACAAGTATTTGATTTATTCTAAGTTCGTCTCCTACTATCATTCTAGGAACGCTACTTTTTAGTTTAAAAAGCAGCTCCAATCCTTTTCCAGTTGCACTTTGCATAAAAAGCACTTTTAGCTGTGATAGCACATTTCCCAAATCAAACTCTTTATGCTCAAGTTCTAGTTTGTTTGCCTCTATCTTTGAGTAATCCAAAATATCGTTGATGATTCCAAGAAGCATCTTTGATGAACCGTTTATTTTATACAGATAATCCTCTTGCATAGCATCCAGATTTGTATCTAGCATAAGCTCGCTAAGTCCCAAGATAGCGTTCATCGGTGTTCTTATCTCATGACTCATATTTGCCAAAAACTCACTTTTTGCTATATTCGCTTTCTCGGCTTGCTCTTTGGCTTCTTTGAGAGCCTTTTTATCTCTAATCTCTCCGGTCACCTCTCTTTGTACCCCAAAGTGACCAGTAATCCTGTTTTGATTGTCATATAAGCATGTATAGTCTCCATTTATAACCATATCCGTGCCGTCAGATTTTTGCTCATTCGTATCTATATGCCATGAGCCTCTATCAAAAAGTCCTCTCCAAACCCCGCGCCCTTCCTCTATGTTATGTTCAAAAAAATCAGTCGGGGTAAACCCTATAAAATCTTCTCTTTTTGCTCCATACTGAGATAGCATGGCATCATTTATTTTTGTAACGCGTTGATGTTCAAATACATAATCAAGTGCTTTCTCTTTATCTACGGAGTCATTCCACTCAATAGGCTCATCCAGCATCATAAAGAAAAACCCGTACATTGACTGTTGAAAGAAAAGATTTAAAAGTTTTTCACTATTTTTAAGCTCCTCTTGCGCCATTTTGAGTTGAGTTTGATCAAAGAGATACCCATGGATTGAAACAGCATTTGCATTTTTGTCTCTTACAACACGAGTAAAATCATAAAACCATCTATAGCTCCCGTCTTTTAATCTTAAACGATATGACTGCTCATAAGTATCTATATGCTTTTCTATGTTGTCAATAACTTCTTTTAGACATTTATCTAAATCATCAGGGTGAAGTAGGTTTGTGTATAGGAATGAAACATCCATCATCTCCTCAGGGGTATAGCCCAAAATAGCTGTTATATTTTTAGAAACATAACGAATAGGCCAATTTTGCGATATTTCCCACTCTATAGTGATAACAGGACCGCTTGAGAAGAGATCTCGTTCCATTTTAAGTGCTTCTTCTGCCAATTTTCTAGCTGTTATATCTTGATGAGTCCCTGAGATAACCAGAGGCTTGCCGTCTTCACTCCATTCAGACACCTTACCCTTGTCTAAAATCCAAACCCAGTGACCTCTCTTATGTCTCATTCGGATTTCACACTCGTAATAATTGGTTTCGCCGTTAAAATGTCGCTCTAACGCTTTTTTTGACTCTAAAAGGTCATCTGGATGGGTGTTTTCTATCCATGTATCTATAGATGTAGGAAAAAGCTCTTCAAGCGTATAGCCGATTATCTCCGCCCATCTTTCATTATATATTACACTGCCTACTTGGATATCCCACTCCCATGTACCGATATTTGTCCCCTCTATGATGGCATTAAGTCGCTGCTTTTGAAAACGAAGATCTCTCTGGTACTTTTTCATTTGAGTTATATCTCTGTGAACACTTAGCAGATATGGTTTCTCTTGAAGATAGATAATTTGTACGGCGATGGCGACATCTAGCTGTATGCCATCTTTTGTACGATGCTTTGTCTCAAAACTACCTGCTCCTTTTGCAAAAATAGTCTCAATATGTTTTTGAATCTCATGCGAATCTTCGATAGCTTCGTAATCTTTTATGGAGAGCTTTTCAAACTCTTCTGCACTGTATCCGAGCTGTTCATGCGCAGCTTTGTTAAACATATACGGAAGCTTGGTTTGCGGATCGGTTATAATTACGGGGTCAGGAAGAAACTCAAAGAGCGTTCTAAAGAGGTTTTCACTTCTTTTTAGTTCCTTTTCTTTTTTGATAAACTCACTAATATCACGAAATATTACTATGCCGCCGCCATTACTTACAGGTGCTGCCGTAAAGTTTACAGGAAAAAAAGAACCGTCTTTTTTTATAAACCACTCTTCACACTCTCTTGGTATTTTATCTTGTTGAGTTAGATATATAGGGCATTCGTGTAAATCATAATTTTCATTTGTCGGTTTAGTATGATGAAAAAGTAGATGTTGATTTTTGTGTAAAACCTCTTTTTCACTATATCCAAGCATATCAAGTGCTTTTTGATTTATCCATGTGCAGTTTCCATCTTTATCGACCCCATAAACTCCATCCCCCATATTTGAGAGTAACGATGAGAGAAAGTTTTTTTTCTTCGTCTCCACTATGTAGTATAGCAGACCTAGCACTAAGAGAATAAAAATAGCAAAACTCTCTTTTTTATATTGGCTTATAATATCCATGTAGCTTATTTTTGGTGCTTTGTCAAAAGGAGGAATTCTAAGAGCGCGAGACAACTCCTCTACTTCAAGATAGTCAGCGGGGAATGTGTAGCCGTAAATCCCCTCTTTTTCAATTGATTTTGTGGGTTGAAGAGAAAAAAGAGCCGCTATAAATGATTTAACGATTTCTTCGTTAACATGAGGCAGAGAAAAAACAGGCCACTCGGGATAGAGTCTGGTCGAGATTTTGTAAGGGTGATTAGAGTTTGTTTGCTCGTTTATGATGCGAAAATCATCACTTTTTATCTCATTAGAGGCAATCATCTCTTCTAAAATCCCGTCTCGTATAAAACCTACATCCGCTTTACCTTCCAAAACGGTATGTACGGTCTCTTGATGAGAACCTTTAGTTTCAATGATATTTTTAATTATTTTTGAAATATCAATATTATTTAGATAGAGTTCATAAGCTTGAACTCTAAACGCTCCCATGTGTTTTTTGCTCGGGGTAGAGATAATTTTGTTTTTTAAATCTTTAAGAGTTATTATCCCGCTATCTCTTTTTGTTATGATAACGCCGGCAAGTTTGTTTGTAGAGATGCCGTTTTTAAATCCTTCTAGTGTAGCAATTGCCCCGCTTAATTGATAGCTTTGTCTTATTTGCAGAAAGTGAGCAGGATTTGTGGTAATAATATCAAGCTCACGGTTTTTAATCTTTCTATCTATCTCATCTATAGTTAAAAGCTCTAAAACCACACGATTATCCAGTTTTTCGTTTAGATAGTCGACAAGAGGCTGATACTGTTTACGGGTATTTTCCACTCCTTTATATGCAAAGACACCAAATCTAATTTTCTCATTGGCATAGCCGTATGTGAAAAAGAAAAAGAGCATAACAAACATCAATATTTTTTTCATAGTTTCAACTTAAAAGCATTTTAGAGATTCTCTCTATTACTTTATACTACACTTACTATTATTAAAATATCCGTAAAGCTAATGAGTTTCTATCTTTTTAGAGAGATGTGTCATAAGCAGTAACTGTCCCATCCCCTCAAAAAATTTTCTCGCACCCTCGTTTTTAGACTCCAATGCTTTTTGCAGAGCCGCTAAGAAAGCTGCCTTTGATGAGTCCGATGCCATCATAAAAGTATCTATGATATACTCAAATGAGAGAGTATGAATGTCTCCGTTTATATCAAAATCAATCTCTGAATTTAGATTTACACCGTTTTTTGTTAAAAGTTCTTTGCATATTTGCTCTATTTCGTTCATAATAAAATTTGTCCTTTTAAACAATAGTGAAAGCATTGTAACAAAGTATTTTGAACAATTTAATAAAAACTTTTAAAATTGTGTTGTTATGCTATTGACTTTTAAAAAGTAATTAACTATAATTTCGCCTCATTAATCAGCCGTTAGGTTGCTTTAATGTACAGGTCGGGGTGTAGCTCAGTATGGTTAGAGTACTTGGTTTGGGACCAAGGGGCCGAAGGTT
>Ga0074197_1000107_pt1 | contig 134057 bp, 108 predicted proteins | sample EPASupsiteSAE305_FD_64526 | JGI IMG/M metagenome (GOLD analysis project Ga0074197, IMG submission 64526) | Bioremediated contaminated groundwater microbial communities from EPA Superfund site, New Mexico - SAE3-05 reassembly with SPADES | ecosystem: Environmental > Aquatic > Deep subsurface >... | reverse complement strand
ATCCCGCATTTCCTTGAATTTCAACTTACAGGATGCTTCATCCGGAAAGTTTTCAATAAATTTGATTAGATTCACATCAAAAGTTTTTCTGTAATATAACCAATTTGTTTATCTTTCCCGATAGTCATATAATATTATAAATAAGTTACAACCTAATAAAGTTGTAATAGTTTTTGGAGCTCGCAGAGTTGGAAAAACTGTGCTTGTAAAAGAAATACTTGACCAAGTAAATGAACCTGTTCTTACGTTAAATGGAGAGGATATAAACGTCCATGACAAACTTGCAATTAGAAGTGCAGAAAACTATAAACAGATTCTTGGTTCATATAAATTTCTTTACATTGATGAAGCACAAAAAATACCTGAAATAGGCTTGAAACTGAAGCTTATGATTGATGAAATTGAAGGACTTAAGGTTATTATTTCGGGTTCATCATCATTTGATATTCACAAAGACGCAGGAGAACCATTAACTGGCAGAAAGTATTCATTTAATCTATTCGCCTTATCCGAAAATGAATACAACCAAGTTGAGAATAGTATCTCTAAAATAGACAAAGTGCGGGAAAGAATGGTTTTTGGGAATTATCCAGAATTACTGCATCTACCGGATCGTGAAGACAAGATAGATTATCTAAACGAAATGGTTAGTTCATATCTTTTGAAAGACATTTTAGTTTACGAAAACATTAAGAATTCGCAGAAAATATTCAATTTATTACGACTAATTGCATTCCAAATTGGAGGGGAAGTTTCACTTCAGGAATTGGGGAATCAATTAGGAATAAGCAAAAATACCGTTGAAAAATACCTAGACTTATTGAGTAAAGTATTTATACTTTACAAAGTTGAAGGATTTAGTAGGAATTTAAGAAAAGAAATAACTAAAAACTCAAGGTGGTATTTCTTGGATAATGGAATTAGAAATGCTGTGATTGCAAATTTTAATCCCATTGAATCCCGCAATGATATTGACGCTTTGTGGGAAAACTATATGATTAGTGAAAGGTTAAAATATCAGGAATATAAAAGACTTTCATCTAACAACTATTTTTGGAGAACATACGAACAACAAGAAGTTGATTGGGTTGAAGAACGAGACGGCTCTATGTTTGGTTATGAGTTTAAATGGAAAGAAGACAAGGTTAAAATTCCAACTCAATGGAAAGCTGCATATCCGGATGCTTCATTTGAAGTAATAAACATGGATAATTTTAGTGAATGGTTGAAATAATTACTAAAGATAACCTTTAGTATATGCAAAGTAGGCGATACCTGATTTAATTCTATTCTAAAGACCTTAAAATGACTCCCTCAAAGGGATTCAGGTAAATTAAACTCTGTGCTGAACGGTTAGTTTTCTGTCTGGTCGAAATAAGTAACTTCCATCGGGAATAATAAGTCTGGCCAATTTCTTTAACAAACGGGGTAAAATTCAAATAAATATGTATTTTTTGCTCCCCATAAGTACGTTCGTAAGCCATAACTCCCTTTTTACCAGTATGTAACCATGTAAAATCGCCCATGGTAAAAGCTACATAAGTCCTTCGCAATTGGATTAACTGCCGATACAGTTGGAGCATGGAATGGGGCTGTTCCCATTGGGTTTCCACATTTTTTACGCAATAATCAGGGTTCACCGGCAGCCAAGGAGTTGTTTCAGAAAATCCCGCGAATTTAGTCCCGTTCCATTGCATAGGTGTACGGGCTTTATCGCGGCCCGAATAAAAAGGCCAGAACCTTTTTCCAATGGGATCTTTGATTTGCCGATGCGGTATGCGCCCGTTCACCATCCCAATCTCTTGCCCATAATAAATAAAAGGAGTCCCCCTTATGGTAAACAGCAACATAGCCTCCAAACGGGCTTTGGGTTCTTTAAAAAACCGGAAAACCCGGCGGTTGTAACTTCGGTGCAAATCGTGGTTCGAAACTACTGCGCATGGCCAACCCTGCGGGGGGATAGCTTGCATCCAGTTTTGTATGGCGCTGGTATATTTTTTTGCGCTCCAGCGTTTAAATGCCAGTGAAAAATCGAAAGCCAGATGCAACGAGTCGGTTCCATCGCCCAAGTACGAAGCTGCCAATTGGGGATTCCCGGGCGGCAACATATAAATTTCGCCAATGCTCACCTTTTCAGGATATTGATCGAGAAGTTTGCGGAGCGAAGCCAGGATTTTTAACGATTTGGGGCGGTTGTGGGTAAATACCGTTGTTGTTCCTAAAAGCTGACTTAAAAAAGAGGGATCGTCGCGAAGTTTTCGATCTTTGACAATGAAATTGATAACATCGAGCCGAAAGCCATCGACTCCCAAATCGAGCCAAAACTTGAGGGCTTTGAACATGGCTTTTTTTACCTCATTGTTCCGCCAGTTAAGGTCGGGCTGTTCTTTTAAAAACGAATGGTAATAATAATGCCGGGTGGTTTGGTCGAATTCCCAACCGGAACCGCCAAACCTGTTCCGCCAGTTGTTGGGCAGTTTACCGTTATTGGGTTCCTTCCAGATATACCAATCACGTTTGGGGTTATCCAGGGATGCCCGCGATTCCAAAAACCAGGGATGCTGATCGGAGGTATGGTTGAGCACCATATCCATAATCAAATAAATGCCCAGCTTGTGGGCTTCTTTCACCAGTTTGTTAAAATCGGCAAAGTTCCCAAAAATAGGATCGATCTGGTAATAATCGCTGACATCGTACCCAAAATCGGCCTGAGGCGACAGATACACCGGCGAAAGCCAAATGGCATCGATACCCAATTTTTGCAGATACGGCAGTTTTTTAAGAATGCCTTTTATATCACCGATCCCATCGCTATCGCTATCGTAAAAGCTCCGGGGATAGATATGATACACCGTTCCGTGTTTCCACCAAACCCATGAGCCGTCTTTCGTGTTTTTCGATGTCATAGGTTACAAGGCAATATCCTGAACGAGTTGTTTCATAATGTGGTCCCTACTGTACTTAGCAGCCCGTTCAATGGCTGCTTGTTTAAATGCTGCAGATTTTACCGGGTTACTGAAGTATTCGTTCATCCAAAGCACCATGTCGTTTTTACTAGATGCCAAATATCCCGACACCTGATGTTCGATAATGTCTTTGGGTCCTTTCGATTTGTAAGCAATCACCGGCAAACCGCAACTTAGCGATTCCAACACAACCAGGCTAAAGGTATCGAACCTTGAAGGCAAAATGAGCAAATCGGCGGCAGAGTAATAATACGGAAGTTCTTTAGTTTCAATCCATCCCAGGAAAATCGCGTCAGGCATCAGTTTTTGAATTTCGTTTTGTGCCGGTCCCACTCCTGCAAATACCATTTTAATATCGGAATGTATTTCTTTCAGATTTTGGAAAATCTCGGGAATATCCATAATTCCCTTTTCGAGGCTGATTCTTCCGGCAAACAACACCACTTTATCGGTCTCGCTCAAACCAAACGCTGCATATTTTGACGACGGAACAGGTTTAAAAGTTGACTGTACCCAATGGGCAGTAAGTTTTACCTTATCGGGCGAAAATCCCATCTCTTTTCCGGTTAACCATTTTTGATGATCGGAATTAAGCACAAACACCTGATCGAAGGCACCGTAATAAGCCCGCAACAAACGACGGACACGGTTCAGGTTGTGCTGATCCATATTTAAAACTTTACGGGCAAACATCACCCAATCCGTATGGATGTAAAACGAGGCAGGTACATTGTAAGCATGTTTCAGGTACAGTGCCGCGGCACCCATAATCCCCTCGGTAGAACACATGACCCGGTCGTATTCGTTTTCAAGAAAAAGGTGGTGTATTTCATTAAAATTGGGGATGCGCACTGGCTGTTGTTCATAAAAGGGTAAAGTAAATTCGGCCATCGGTTTCAATACAATCAAATGGTCATCGGGCTGCACCTGGTTACTGCAAACCAGAATATCAATAGGAAGATTCAGCCGTTTAATTTCTTTGTGCATCTCCTGCAACACATGCGACACCCCGTTTTTATCGGCATACGTGTCGGTGAGCCAAAGCATCCGTTTGGGGTGTCTGAATTTTCCCAGTTTTATTGAAAAAGTTTCGAGCAACGGGCGGGTATTGTACAATACTTTGGCACTGGTGAAATTAGCTCCCAGGATTAACGACGAGGCCAGGAACGGGAACGACAATCCATCGAGGAATTCGGAGAGGTTCAGTGTTGAAATCCGTTTGGTTTTTTGATTTGCATATTTAGGACCTTGACCAATTAATACCCTGACATCGCTAGGTAATTCCAGTTTTTCGATTAATTGGTTTAAATCTATTTTTTTAAGAGAACTGTCTTCGCTCAGCTTTTCAATTTTTTTTGACAAGCGTTTATAAAGTACCTCATTTAATTGGTCGCTGATGGTATTTACCGATTTTGAAAGTTCTTTTACCATTAATTGAGGCGGCAGTTCACGGGCTTTAGCAATGTTGGTTGCTTCGTCGAAAATGGGTTTGTATGCTTTAGGTACCATCATCCGGCGGTAAGCTTTGGGTACTTTTCCCATAAAACATTCATGAAAAAGCTCGATAAACCGCATGGTCACTTTGTGGTTTTGCAATTCGGTAAAGGCGTTGGATGCCAAAAGAGCAATCATTTTATCGCGGCCGGTACCTTTGTGGAGCAGGATACGGAGCAATCCGGGATCTTGCTTATACATGGCTATCTGGCACACGTAATCCAAAAAGGCAATGGTCAGTTTCTCAAAATTTTGATGTGATCCATAGGGTGCCATGTTTCCATTCCGTATAGCTTCAAGAGCAAGTTCAGAGCCGGCTGAAAATTGCAGACGGTTTTTTAAATCGGGAATATGCAGCAAGGTCCCCGTTTGTCCGGTAAAAATCCCCATGTGGCTGTCGGAACCGCCTGACCATGATTTTTTATAGGGATTTTGTGAGTAAAGCAATGGATCAACCTGAAACTTCTTGGCATAATCGTTTAAAAGTTCGGGCGTTAAACCTTCAACCCAGGACTTTACAAGCATGTTTTGCCATGTATCGCGTTGACCGTTCAACACTTCGAACCGTTCAAAAACCACTGCCATTTTGTAAAAGAAATCCATGGGAGGCATTCCATCGATGCTGTAGTTATAGAGCGGATGTGCCCAAATGGTAGGGATACCTTTTTCGTGGGCATATTGTAAGAACTGGTACACATTTTTGCGGAGTTTGTTCAGTGTATATTCCTGATCGGGAGTAAACCCATACGTCAATACATGAATCCCGGTGTTGAAATCGGGTACGGTGCAACTGAATTCGGTACCTACCAGCACATCGAACCCTTTATCTTTCAATTCGTAACATGAACGGGCATTGTTGTGGTTGGTGATAGTAATCACATCGGTGCCGCTTTTCCGTAAGGTTTTAATTAATTTTTCGGTGGGCAACCAGGTTTCGGGGACATTCAGAATACGCCCGAGCAATTCATCGGGGACATCACTATTGTGGTCATGACAATGTAAATCAATTTTTAAGGTTTCGTGTTCAGGGAACCGTTCCTGTTCGGCCCATAAAAACTGTTCTAACTCCTTTTTAAGTTCCTGCTGAAACGACCAATCATTCGGGTTGTTGCGCTGCATATTTTCTACTTACTAAATTTGCTGGCAAATTGTAAAACTATCGTCAACTGAATGTGAAATGCAGGTTACCGATTTATTAAATCCGCACGGAAACTAGAAAGAGGAAAAAACTGCCTAAAATGACAAAACCCCAGGACAACTTTAAGTCATCCTGGGGTTTTGCTTTTTGTGACTCCGCCAGGACTCAAACCTGGAACCTTCTGATCCGTAGTCAGATGCACTATTCAATTATGCTACGGAGCCTTTTGCGGGTGCAAATATAGCCAAAAAATTATAATTACAAATAGCTTCCAAAAAAAACAATTCAATACTTTTTTTTATCTTGCATAGTTAATTAGAAAACAAATTGCTATGAATACTCCTAAGAAATTTCTGATCCTCCTTTCAGTGGTGATGGTTTTATTGGTTTTCATCCAGTGCGAGTTTAAAAAACGGTCGGCACATTCCATTATTTTTCAGGATAACGAATGGTACTATGGGGATAAACCCGTTTTTAGGAATGATTCATCGTTTTCATTCTCAGCCTTTGACACCATTGCCAACAAATTTATCAAACCCCTCTCCTTTCCCATTCAACTGACCGATTCCACGTTGGTATATCGCCGTTTTCAGGAACGGGGTTATTACAACCAAAACAGGGAATTCCAGATAACATTTATGGAGGAGGTGATAGATACCGTGAAATACGATTTAAAATATATTAATAAACAACCCAAACTGATTTTATACCTGGAACCTTTTCCAATCATTCTGAAGTCGAAATTAGATTTGATGGTGGCTGAGACCAGAAACTTTGACCCCATAAAATTTGTCATCATCGATTATTCTATTGGCGACCAGATTGACCGTTCGCTTTTAAAAACCCGGGGAATTTACAACTACCCAAGTTACACAATAGAAGATTGTGAATACATTGACAACAAGGATATTACCTTTAAAATTATTGGTTACAACAGTATTTATTCCATTGAAAGGCGGCGGATTGAAGATTACCGGGTGAAAGAAATTGTAAACGTGGTGACCAGCAAACTTGGTTTTAGTCCCGAATACCGGCCCATGAGGCAATGGATTGAAGGTTCCGATTATGAATACGAGTTCTACCGGTGGAGCGGGCATGGTGTGCAGATTAACCTTTCGCGAAGCAAATATATTGGGGCCGATTCGTACAAAACACTGATAATAAGCAACGATTGGACTCTTTCGTATGACGACAGCTTTTTACAGGCCATCCTGGTAGAAACCTTTAAAAATGGAAAACCACAGTCAAGTATTATAAATTAAGGGAAAATATTGCTGCCATAAACGGAGGAAATTAATCGTATCCAGAGATAACAAAGCAATATTAGCCACAATTTTAAGATTCGTAATTTTTCCTACTCAATTTCCTTGTTTTGTCAAAAGTATTGTCCAAATCAGTCAATATTTGTCATACGTTCGCACTTTCTTCAGTGGGATGGTAAATATATCTATGAAATTATTTTTCACTCTCGTGTCAAACATGCGTTTGCATCAATTCACCCGGGGGTTCCGGACGTGAATATAAGGCATAATGCTTAATCAAAAAGTCACCGGGTGAATATTACCCGACTTTTTATAGTTGACAAGGCACTAGTCGGGTTCATTTTCCAGCTTCGATGATTAATACCCCTATTTTTACCTTTAATTACACTGAAGGCAGGGAAAAGGTAAAAGTAGAACCTTTGCCCAATTCGCTTTTTACACTGAGCGTTCCTCCATTTTGTTTGATAAATTCCTGACAGATAATCAGTCCAAGGCCTGTTCCCCGTTCGTTATTCACACCGGGTGTTGTTAATGGTTGATCAATTTTGAACAGTTTTTCGATACTTTCGGGCCTAATACCCACCCCATGGTCGATAATGCTCACCAAGATATTGTTCTTTTCCTTTTTCAGGGCAATCACAATCTTTCCGTCGTTTTGGGAGTATTTTATGGCATTCGACAGGAGGTTCCGCATCACGGTGCGCGACATGTTTTGATCGGCGTAAACCAAAAATTCGGTAGGAGTATTTAACTCTATTTTCAACTTCTTTTGCTCCAAACTATAACCAAACAGGTTGACGCTCTCCATAATCACATCGTTTACCGGGAAAGTTGCCAATGATTTTTCAATAGACCCTGATTGTGTGCGTGCCCACTCCAATAAATTCTCCAACAGATTATATACCTGATTGGCCGATTGATTGATCAGTTTCACGTACTGCCTGATTTCGTCAGGTGAGTGGGTATCGTAGTTCTCGGAGATAATGCTGGTCAATCCTAAGATGGCATTGAACGGGTTTTTAAGATCGTGAGCCATGATGTTGAAAAATTTGTCTTTGGCCGACAATGCCTCTTTGAGCTTCCCCTGCGAAAACTTTAGGTTCCGTTCGGCTTTGCGTATATCGGTAATATCGATAAGAATGCCTAAAGTACCAATCAGTTTTCCATCGGAATTAACAATCCCTTTACGGTAGCTAATGACGTCATGTTCTTTTTGGTCGGTAAAAACAATAGTCCCTTCGTTCCGGAGTAAATCTTTGCCCGGGTTGCTAAAAAGTTTGGTGGTGTCGCAGCTTAATTGGGTTTTCACATTTAAATCGATCAAACTGCACCCAATAATTTCGTCTGCTTTTTTACCGGCTATTTCCTCAAAAGCCATGTTGCACCCCAATAACACGCTATTTTTGTCGGTGTAAAAAACCGGGTTCGGAATGGTATTTAACAAGGTCTCGGTAAAGGTATATTGCTCTTTCAATTCAAGGTTCGAAATTTCGATAAGTTCCTTTTGATGTTCAATCTCTTTATTCTGCTTAATCAGCTCGGTATTAAGCACCGACGATTTTTTCAGGTTACGGATGATGATAAACACGATTGCAATCCCCAAAACAAAAACAAGGATAAAGAAATACCGCTCTTTGAGTTTCTTCTGGTGTTCTAAGTTCTTGGTCAGCAAATGTTTTTCAATCTCCGATTCATATTTAATGCTTTGGTCTTTAAACTCAATTTGCAGTTCGGAGTGCTTAACCTGCTCCTTTTTGTTATACTCCCTTGAACTATCGGCCATTTGAAAAGCTACCGCCTGATACTTATATGCGTTTTTGTAATCGTTCAATTTCTGAAAGGTCTGGCTCAACTTAATAGCCGACATTTCGATAATCTCATTGTAGCTATTATCCCTAGCTACCCGATAACTCTCAAGATACATGGCCAGTGCTTTTTGAGTTTGTCCCTTACCCATGTAAATATCGCCTACCAGCAGATCTACAAGTATAAGACTGTATGTATCATGAAAGTCGTTATAGATTTGAATGGCTTTTTGAAAATTACTGTAGGCCGAATCGTACTGATTGTTTTTTAGGAAATACTCGCCCATGTTATGATAAATAGTGGACAACATTCCGGGATTGTTCTGCTCTTTATTGATTTCCATGGCTTTATTAAAATATACCAACGCGTCATCGGTTCTTCCTTTGTCAACATTTAAGGAGGCAATATTCAAAAAAGCAACCGACTGGCCTTTCAAGTAATTAACCTTTGTGCTGTATTCCAGCGATTTGTAATAATAAACCAGGGCTTGGTCGCTGTTACCAAGCGAATAATAAAGAATCCCGATATTGTTGTAAAGGTCGGCAAGTATATCAATTTGATTGATGGCTTTAGCAAATTCCTGTGCCTTCAGGTAATTTTCGATGGCTTTGTAGCGGTTACCAGTTGTTTCGTAAATAACCCCGATATTGTTATAAGCTTTACAAAGTGATAAAGTATCCTGGCATTTTTCGAGATAGGTAATTGAAATCAAGGCAAATTCCATGGAGTTAGGGAAATCGCTAATAAAATAGGCTCCCAGGTTTTTAACTAAATAAAACTTTCCCCAAAGCAGGTTGTCATTTAAACCGGACAGCTTTTTTTCAATTTGCAACAGTAAAGTATCCGCCTCGTCCATCCTTCCCAGAAAATACAAACTCCTGACTTTTTCAATGTTAATATCAGCAAGTTCGTATTTAAGTTGTTCCTTTTTGGCTATGGCAAGTGCACTGTCGCAATAATTTAGAGAACTCTCAAGATTGGAGTTCTGTAAAATCCTTATAAGTTCAAGGTAATTGGCAATTTTATTTTGATTATCTGTCTCATTAGCAATCTTCAGTAGAATACTGTCTTTTTGTTGATCCTTAAAGTCTTTGGTGTACCCCTGATTAAATGCAATGACCAATGCAATAACCATTTGAAGAATCCTATTTTTCATAATCAGAGGCAATGAATGCTTTTAATTATCAAAAATAGAATTATAATCGTGTACTTTGATATAAAATGGCTGATTTTTATTTGCCAGTTATTATAAAATAACGACTTAATGTAGAAATGGGGGGCACAAAAAAAATACCATAATAAGTCATTGATGACTCCATTTATAATTCAAAGGGAATGTTACTCTATCTCATTCCATACCAACGCACTGGCTCCCATAATGGCAGCATTGTTATTCATCTGCGAAAGTTTTAATTGGGTTTTGCTTTTGAAAATATAGAGCATGTTCTTATCCATGTGATGCTGAACCTCGTCGGTTAAAATTTTTCCTGCATTGGCCAGGCCCCCAAAAAGGAAGATAGCTTCGGGACTTGTAATAGCCACAATATCGGCCAACGATTCGCCCAAACGCTTCCCGGTTTTTTTAATCGCTTCAACAGCTATAAAATCGCCTGAGGCCGCTGCCATGGCAATTCCCTTCGAGGTTAATTTATTAAATGGAATCTCTCTCAATCCGCTGGGTTGGTTGTAGTAAGCCATCAATTCCGAAACTGTACGTACCAATCCTGTGGCTGACACATAAGCTTCCAGACAACCATGGCGCCCGCATCCACAAACCCTTCCGTTTGGTTCCACGATAACATGGCCCATTTCACCTGCAAAACCATCTTGCCCGTAAAGCAGTTTGCCATTTACTACAATGCCACTGCCCAAGCCGGTACCCAAGGTAATAACAATAAAATTCTTCATCTTTTTCGCACCCCCGTAAATCATCTCACCAATGGCAGCAGCATTGGCATCGTTGGTAAGGTAAACAGGTACACTGAAATGGTTTTTAACCAATTTGCTGAATTCAATCTTGCCTTTCCATCGCAGATTTGCAGCGCTTTCGATGGTACCTGTATAAAAATTGGCATTGGGCGCACCAATTCCAATACCCACAAGTTCAAAATCACCTTCCAGGGTCTGGATACCATTTTTTATCTCGCCACACAATTCGGCAACAAAATCTTCAATTTTTTCATGAGTTTGGGTAGGTATAGAATGTTCATACACAACGTTTCCATCGCGATCTACGATACCAATCACCGTATTTGTTCCACCTATGTCCACTCCTGCTGCAAACTTCTTCATCCTGTTAAATTGGTTAATTCATTATAAAACAGGTGCAAAAATAATTATTAAATGATAATTGAAAAGTTTTACCCAGCATTTAATAATATTTTTCACAATTGTCCCACCACTTTTAATTCTGTTCTTCGGTTTTTAGCCCTGTTTTCATCCGTGGTATTTGGAAGCACAGGTACTGTTTTACCGTAACCTTTGAAGGTTAGGCGATTTGTGGAATTTGTATGCATCAATAGATAGTCAAGCACTGATTTTGCCCTTTTGTTTGAAAGCTCCAAATTATATTCTGAAGTTCCGGTATCGTCGGTATGCCCTCCAATCTCAAACTGGAGTTTGGGGTTTTGGTTAACAAACTCTATCAATTTCTGTAATTCTGTTTCCGACTGGGGAAGTAAGATGTACGAATCAGTCTCAAAGAAGATATTCTCCAGAACCACGGACTCTCCTACCTTCGGCTTAAATAGTTCGATATTTAATTGATAAGGTTTTGCAATAGAATGAACCAGTTCCAAATTAAAATTCATGGAGCAAAACAGATATTCAGTATGCGAAACCGTAAGTGCATAAGAGGCTCCGGCAGGCAAACAAACTAAAAAGGTTCCATCTTCCTTGCCAGAAAAAACCCGGGCAACTGTATCCCCATTTGTCAAAGACAACAGTAGAACTTCGGCTTGTAACACCTGATGCGTTTCGCCATCGGTTACTGTCCCCAGGGCATAAGCCACCGGATTCGGTTTAACTTTTTCAGGCAATTCAAACTGGAAAATATTCCAATTATTTTCCAAAACATCGGAGGAATAATAAGCCTTGGTGCCAGAATAATCGATAACCAAGCCAATCTCGTCGCGGTAAGTATTAATGGGGAACCCGATGTTTGCAGGTTTTGACCAGCTATTGGAATCGTTACGGAACGAATAGAAAATATCTTTTTTGCCCAATCCGGGGTGGCCTTCGGAACTAAAATAAAAACTCCGGTTATCGGCATGTATAAATGGTGAAGCTTCATCAAATACCGTATTAATTACCCGTCCCAGATTCACAGGCCGCAACCATTGCCCATCCAACGAAAGTTTCGAAGCCCAAATATCCATTCCGCCAATGCTCCCAGGCCGATCAGAAGCAAAATAGAGTATCCGCCCATCGGCTGAAAGAACAGGCTGTTTCTCGGAAAACGAACTATTGAGCAACGGGCCGGCATTTTCAGGCACGGCCCACTGCCCATCGATGAAATGCGAGAAATAAATATCGCAGTTTCCAAATCCATCGGGGCGGTTGCATCCTGTAAAGACTAAAGTTTTGCCATCGGCTGAAATCTGCTGTGCTCCTTCATTTCCGGGTGTATTGATGGGAGGCCCCAATGGAAGCCCTTTTTGCCACTGTTCCCCCGCCCAATGGCTGATGTAGAAATCTTCCTGATGGGCATAAGTCCCGATGAGTGTTTTTCGGGTGCTGTCCACAAGCATCACTGTATAAACCAAGGTTTGCCCATCGACTGACAAAGAGGGCCAATACTGGTCTTTCTGGTCATTTATTGCCGGGCCTAAATTAAGAGGTTTGAAAGGTACCGGCTCATCGATCAAAGTTTGAGCAAACTGGCATTTTTTCAACAAGTCTTTTGCCTTTGCCATGGTTATGGGTTTGGCTTTGTCCGATGTTAGAAACACATTTAACCGCGATTCGCATTCGCGGTATTTGCCCACCTTCCAATACGCAGTTGCCAAATTGAAATGGACGTAGGGAAAATAACCGGCATCAATGTCAATGGCCTTTAGGTAGCAATCAATCTCACGGTGGGTAGAATCTTGAGAACGGTAAACTTCGGCCATTAGTAAATAGGCATCCACAAACTTGGCATCTTTTTCAATAGCCCGGTTCAAATATTCTACTGCTTTTTCGTAAAGCATCTGCTGGTAGGCTTTCCCGGCTTCCTCGTAATATTCAATGGCTTTTTTGGAACGGGTAGCATAATTGGGTTGTGCATCTAGGTAATGTAAGCTCCCATAAAATGTGATGGCCAATACTAACAAACGAAAAGTGGGCATATAAAGTTTTTTAATAATCGTATAGTTATAAAAAATCCGTCGCATGTTTTCTAAGATTATTTAACGCTCTTAGTACACGCGACGGTTTTATTTTATCATGATTTACTACTGCAACTGAAAGCCAATAACCAGAATATCGTCCACCTGCATTGATTCACCTTTCCAATCCATGATGGTGTTTGTCAACTTTTCTTTTTGCTGATTCATTGGCAGTTGATGTACATCGAGCAATAATTCTTTAAAGTTCTTCGACATGAATTTCCGTTGGCTTGGGCCACCAATCTGATCGACGAACCCGTCGGAGAACATGTAAAAAGTGTCACCCTTTTGCACCTGTATCACATTGTTGGTAAATTCGGCTTCTTTAAAATATACAGCCACCGGTTGTCTGTCGGCTTTAACAGTTTCCAATTCATTATTTCTGATAAGATACAACGGATTGAATGCCCCGGCGTATTCCACTTGTTGCTTTTGAACATCGATAATGCACACCGCCATATCCATACCATCTTTTTGGGTAGAATCGGTACTGGTTTGTCCCAAAGTAAGTTTGATTTTATCGCGCAGGTGATCTATAATTTCGCTGGCCGATGGGTTTGAAATCTGGCTCGATATTTCACTCAGGTATGAAATCCCCAACATGCTCATAAAACCACCGGGCACCCCATGTCCGGTACAATCGGCAGCAATAAACAACAATTTTTTACCCAAAGGTTTAAAGAAATAAAAGTCACCACTCACTATATCCCGGGGCATAAAGAGGATAAAATGGTTCGGGAGCATGGCCTCAATAATCTCATCGTGAGGCAACATGGCTGTTTGAATCCGTTTGGCATAGCGGATACTTTGAGTTATTTCATCGTGCTGTTTTTCAATGTGCGCCTTTTGTTCCTCAATGGTATGGGTACGCTCTTTCACCTTTTGCTCCAGAATCTCTTTGTCTTTTTCAAGCTTTATTAAGCGGTACCTGAAAAAAAGATAAACCAAACCACCTGTTACTAAAAGCAACAAGAAGTAGAAGAAGAAGGTCTGGAAAAATGGTTTGGCAATTTTCAGTTTCACCGGTTCCAGTTGAACCAGTTGCCCCGAAGCATTTTTCGCTTCAACTTTTAAACTATAGCTCCCTGGCCTCAGATAATTTAATTGGAGCTCAGAGTCATTGGTCCAATGGGTCCAATCGTCATCCAATCCATCAATCAGGAACCGATATTTCACCCCTTTTTGAGCCAAATAATAAGGGGCACTCAGTGTAACAGTCAGGTTGTTTTGGCCTGCCCGCAGATTAATGCTTCCATCATATTCCTGCTGTTTATTTTCAATTTCAACTCCTTGCACGGCCACTTTAAAATCAGAAGCTTTGCGGATGGTCAAATCTTTACCGATGCGGTAAAAATTATTGTTTTCGGTAATCACCCAAATATCCCCTTCATTGGTAACATCGATATAGCGAAGGTTTTGGAAAAGTTGCAACCGGCTAATTTGTTCCTTTAATGAAGCATGATCCTTTGGTAGCATGCATTCCCACTGGTCGTTGGCAAACTGCCACAAATAATCTGCCTGGTTGCCAAAATATAACGAGCCTGCTGAAATCCCGCTTAAAGGTTTCAGGGTTCCATCGGTTAAAAACTCGTAAATGGCATTGGTATTGAATACCTGAGTTTTCCCATCCAGATATTTAATATAAAAACTTCGTCCGGCAGCTTCAATCAAGTCGGTTTGATTGATCACTTCAATATACCGTCCATTAAGTTTTGCCCTGATGAGCATGTTGTCGAAACCCAGAACCCAAACCCCGTTGGGTTCCTGAGCAATGGCGTGTATCCGCATCGAGGTGGTTTCGGCAAAATGTTCCAAGTCCCATTTTCCCATGGAGCGGGTTACTTTATAGAGGCCGTTGTTGGTAGAAATATAAGCATCGGTAAGGTTTGTGGAAACATAAATATTATAAACATACACATTGGAGATAACTTTTTGTGCCGTACCATTTTTAATGGCATACAAACCATTGTTGCCGGCAACTAGCAAATGCCCACTGAATGCGGCCAGTTGGGAACATTTATCATCAACTCCCGACAAGGGTCTGAAATAATGGCTAACTGATTTTAAACTTCGCTTTTTAATGGTGCGGACCTCGTTTTGAGTAACTTCACGTTTGTGGCTCTCTGTTTTTATAGCTTCTGAACCAGCCTCTGTTCCTCCCGCAGGTTTTGCTTCTTCAGCTTTTTTCTTTTTCTTCGATAAAAACGAGAATAACGATTTGCTGTTGTCCTTCTGTTCAGCCGAAACATTTGCCCCTGACTCCGTATCGTATTGGCTTTGGGTTGATACATCGACACTTACATTTACGGGAACATTTACCGAAACTTCAAATTCACGGAAGTTTTTTATCTCCGAAAGGGTAAATAACCCGTCATTGGTAGCTACATACAATTCACCTTCGAAATAGGTGGCCGCCAGCGGACTTCCCTTGAGTCCCGGGTAAAAGCTGTAATTTTCGATGCCCACGGTAAAATGGATGCGGCTAATACCAAACTCGTGCGAAACCCAAACGGCTTGTTCGTCATCCACAAAAAAAGCACGGATTTCATCATCGGGCAGCCCGTTAAAGTAACTGATTTGGTTTGCTACCTGGAGCCGGTTCAAATCAACCAAAGCGACACCTCCCGCCAAACTGCTCAACAAAATTTTGTTATCGCCAAATGGCTGGCCTGTCACAATCAAGTTGTTATCGAAAAAGGCACTCTGCCCAATGGTACGGGTTCTGAAGGTTTTGCCATTAAACATATAAATATCATTACCAGTGGTTCCTAAGATAACCTCAGTGGCAGAAACCGGAATGGAATAGGCAAATTCATCTACCGGGAAATCCACATTGGTGATTTCTTTAAAAGCATCATTTTCAATTTGAAACAGGAAATAATCAACGATAAAATAGGCCTCCCCGTTTAACTCAAATATTTCTTCAATCAAATCCCGCCCCGGAGAAACGGATGTTTGGGATGCAGTATCTTTAAGGTTGAACCGGGTAAGCAGTGTGGGAGAAACAACATAAACAGTCTCTTTAATAAATTCAATTTTATTGAATTCCTGATTTGATACCAGTGCCAATTCTTTGTACTCATAGTTGGCGTAACCAGTAGGTTCAAGAATCCCAATGCGCTCGTAGCCTGAAACCCACGCCCGGTTATTCGAGGCATCGAACTTAATTTGCAAGGGGGTAAAAGGCAACTTGATAAAATTCTGGTTGATACCATCAAACACCACAATACCATTGGTAACACCAATCAACATATTCCGGTTGGCATCCTGGCTGATAGCCCAACACCACTTCTCGGCACGGTTTTCTAATTTAAAATCGGAAACATATACCCCATTGTTCTGTGCTCCTAAATGATAGGCGCAAAGGATAATAAAAATAAATACACTCTTCTTCATAAATAGTAGTTCTAATTTGGGTTACTTCAATTGGCAAAAATAAGAAATTATTAACTGCCAAAATATTAACGGTTTGTTATTTTTTAATTTAAATGGCTTTCACTTATCAATAAACATCTCCGATAAATCTTCATAAATACAATGCTCCTGTTTTATTATGATAAAGAATAAGGTCAAAATAAATTTATCGAAAATGCCGATACTATTTCAACTGATTGAAAACATAAACACAATTAGTGGGCTTTCAAAATTAAAGTAAGCCTCTTTTTTTACTATCATTGCAAAACCAAATAACGTAAAAAAAGGGTTGTTATGACTTCTGTGTTTAAAAACTATTTTCAAAAGAAAAGCAAATTTGGGTTAGCCATTGATATACTCATCGGCATCATGATTATCTTTTTAATCATTCCGGCCACCCGCAAAGATATGGCTGCGCTGATACTTAAACCCACTCTTTTCATTCATCAACCAAAACTTATCAAAGAAAGGGTTGCAATAAATCCGGCAACATATAATTGGAGGTTGATGCAAATGGATGGTACCGAAATAGAGCTTAACCAATTTAAAGACAAGGTATTGTTTATTAATTTCTGGGCTACCTGGTGCCCGCCTTGTATTGCCGAAATACCTCAATTGCAGAAACTTTACGAATCATACGGCGATAAAGCCGTTTTCCTGTTTGTGAGCAACGAAGAGCTTCCTTTGGTAGAGCAATTTATTAAAAGTAAAGAATTTACACTGCCAGTTTATATTCCTATAACCCAATACCCAACTGATTTTGATACAAATTCACTTCCTACTACTTTTATTGTGTCGAAAAAAGGGGAACTGGTTTTGGCCAAATATGGGGTGGCACAATGGAACAGCAAACGCATCCATAAGATTTTGGATAAATTGGTGGAGGAATAGGTAATGGAGTTTAGAGTTTAGACTTGAGGTTTACGGAATCTGTTAATATCTTAAAAATTGGTACTTAATTATATCTGGATAGCTTTTTTTCTAATAGCCTTTGTGGTGGCGCTTTTCAAATTACTTTTTTTTGGTGATTTAACGGTGTTCCCCTCCATCATTGGTTCCACGTTTGATATGGCAAAAACCGGTTTTGAATTATCGCTGGGATTAACCGGGGTAATGACGTTGTGGCTCGGGTTGATGCGCGTGGGCGAGAAAGGGGGCATGGTTAACCTGTTGGCCCGCTGGCTGGGTCCGTTTTTCAACAAACTGTTTCCCGAAATCCCCAAAAACCATCCGGCCACTGGTTCCATCATGATGAATCTGGCAGCCAACATGCTTGGATTGGACAATGCCGCCACTCCCATGGGATTGAAAGCCATGAACCAATTACAGGAGATCAATCCCGATAAATCGCGTGCCAGCAATGCCATGATCATGTTTTTGGTACTCAATACCTCAGGCCTGACCATCATTCCAGTGAGCATCATGGTTTACCGTGCCCAACTGGGTGCAGCTGACCCTTCCGATATTTTTATTCCCATTTTAATCAGTACCTTTTTTTCCACCTTAGCGGGAATTGTTGCTGTTTCCATATATCAACGCATCAACTTGTTTAATAAAATTATTTTGGCATACATGGGTGGTATCTCCCTGGTTATTGCCGGAATCATTTATTATTTCACCACGCTCCCAAAAAATCAGGTAGGAACGGTTTCGTCCCTGGCCGGGAACTTTATATTATTTGCTATTATTATTTCATTTATCGCTTTGGCGGTACGAAAAAGGATAAATGTTTATGAAACATTCATCGAGGGTGCCAAAGAGGGTTTCCAGATTGCCATAAAAATCATTCCGTTCCTGGTGGCTATTTTGGTAGCCATTGGCGTTTTCAGGGCATCGGGAGCTATGGATATGCTCATGGATGGAATCCGTTCTATGGTTGCCTGGCTGGGGGTTCAAACCAATTTTGTTGAGGCGTTGCCTACCGCGTTTATGAAGCCACTCAGTGGTTCCGGAGCCCGCGGGTTAATGGTTGATACCATGACCACCTACGGTGCCGACTCGTTTGCAGGAAGGCTTGCATGCGTGTTCCAGGGCGCCACCGATACTACCTTTTACATTATTGCCGTATATTTTGGAAGCGTGGGTATCTCAAAAACACGCCATGCCATTGCATGCGGGCTGATTGCCGATTTAGCCGGGGTAATTGCTGCCATCTTTATCGCTTATCTGTTCTTTGGATGATGATGCCTGCCAAACCTATATGGTGCCCTAATGTTATTCTTCTTGATAAGAACGATCCTTCAACGTTCTCAACTGAACAAGTAATTGAGGCAATTCACCTATTGCCACCTGACATCCCGTTTCTGTTTTTAGCAATTGGGGATTTTAAAGATTCTTCCCTGGATTCCCAGATTATTATCCAGCAACATGGATATAGCATCTATAAAGAAAACATATTTAAACGTGGAAACCTCACATCGCTAATTCTTGAAACCGGGCTCCACCATGTATATTATATCCATACGGAACCTGATTTAATAAAATTAGCCTTCATCCATTTTATGGATATTATCGGTTCCGATTATCCCATCATTTGTTTGGCCCCTCACCTATCGGGGAAACTTGAACCTGCCATTATTATTGAGCCTTCGGAAAAAGTAGAACCAAGAACAAAGAAATCAAAGGCGATGATAACCCTAAACGAAGTTAAAAACATGTCCATCAAATTTAATAATCAACAGCTTTGGGTCAGCATAAAATAATATAGCGCACCTGCAAATCTATGGGTGGCCTGTAACCATTGGTATATTTGCCCGACAAAGAAAAAACTAAAAACAACAATATATGTTTACATTAATTAAAAAATACCGAATAATCATTATGGCCGGACTCATTATGGGAACCCAAGCTTGCGAACAAGTGGCTGAAACAAAGGTGAAGCCTATCGACACGTTGAATATGGATGTAACAGCGCATCCTGGAACCGATTTTAACCAATATGCCAATGGCGGATGGATGAAAAACAACCCCATCCCCGAAGACAAAAGCCGTTTTGGCAGCTTTGATCAGCTTATCGATTCCAACGAAAAACAGTTGAAGGACCTAGTAGATGAACTTTCTACTCAGACCTTTGCCGACGGATCTGTATCCCAAAAAATTGCCACTTTCTTTAAAACAGGAATGGATACACTTCAAATTGAAGAAAAAGGTACCAACGGGATTTCCAATTTTTTGGAATCCATTGCTGCTATCGAAACCAAAGAACAGATTCAGCAACAACTGGAACTGTACCACAAACACATGATTAGCTCTGCATTTGGAGTGTATGGCAGTGCCGATTCTAAAAACAGCGAAATGGTGATTACTCATTTATACCAAAGCGGTTTGGGAATGCCCGATCGCGATTATTACCTTAACGAAGCCGAACGGTTTGCAACTATCCGCGAAAAGTATCTTTTACATCTTGAAAATAACTTCAAATTGTTGGGTGACGATTCAACCACCGCCAAAACAAATGCTCTGGCAGTATTTAATTTTGAAAAAAGATTAGCCGTGGCATCCATGGACCGGTTAGATTTGCGCGACCCCAATAAAACCTATCACAAACTCAATCAGGCTGAGTTAGCAGCACTGGTCCCTAACTTTGATTGGGACCATTACTTTACAGCCATTGGATTGGAGAATCCCGGAGACGTAATTGTTATGCAACCCGGCTTTTTGGGTGAATTCAACCGCATGTTGGTTGAAGAGCCTTTAGAATCGTGGAAAACCTATTTCCGGTGGAATCTGGCACGTAGCACAGCAGGTCTGTTGTCCAATAATTTTGTTGATGAACAATTCAGCTTTTATGGCAAAGTTTTATCGGGAACACCCGAACTTAAACCACGCTGGAAAAGGGTACTGGACGTGACCAATAATTCATTGGACGAAGCCGTGGGACAAATCTATGTGGAAAAATATTTCCCCGCCCAATCGAAAGAGCGGATGATTCAACTGGTGACAAACCTGAAAATTGCTTTGGGTGAACGCATCAATCAACTCACATGGATGAGTACTGAAACCAAAGCCAATGCCCAGGAAAAACTGGCGGCCATCAATGTCAAAATTGGGTATCCCGATAAATGGATGGATTATACCAACCTTGAAATCAAAGAAGATTCCTATGTGGCGAATGCCTTGCGGGCCCGGAAATTTGGTTTCGACGACATGGTTTCGAAAATCAACAAACCTGTGGATAAATTGGAATGGCACATGCCGCCGCAAATGGTAAATGCCTATTACAGCCCAACCATGAATGAGATTGTGTTCCCGGCAGGAATCTTACAACCTCCGTTTTTTTATCCTGAGGGCGATGATGCCGTGAATTATGGTGCCATTGGAGTGGTTATTGGACATGAAATGACACACGGTTTTGATGACAAAGGCCGGCTTTACGACAAAAACGGGAACCTGAATACCTGGTGGACCGAAGATGATTCTAAACTATTTACCGGGCGGGCCGATGTTTTGGTAAAACAATTCGATGCTTTTACCGTGCTTGATACTGTTAAAGCCAATGGAAAATATACCTTGGGTGAAAACATTGCCGATTTGGGAGGTATAAACATCGCCTACACAGCCTTTACCAAAACGGAGCAATGGAAAAACCCACAGCAAAAAATTGAAGGGTTCACCCCAAACCAACGGTTCTTTCTGGCTTATGCACATATTTGGGCACAAAATATCCGCGATGCCGAGATTTTACGCCGCACCCAGGAAGATGTGCATTCTTTGGGAAAATACAGGGTTAATGGCCCATTGCGGAATGTTCCTGAGTTTCATGACGCTTTCCGGATTGATTCCACAGATTATATGTATCTGGCAGAAAGTGAAAGAGCAATTATTTGGTAAATACTATGGTTAAAAAACAAAGCCCGATAGAAAATCTGCCGGGCTTTGTTTTTATACAAACGTAATGATTAGTTAACCGACTGGATTGCCTCATCTAACGAAGGATAGATTTGGAGTACCTGATCCAATTTGGTGATTTTGATTAAGTTCATTACTGAAGAAGCAATGCAACAGAGTTTAAAGGTTACCTGGTGATTCCGGGCATGGTTAAAAGTAGCTACTATAGCACCAAAACCAGAGCTATCAATAAAATCGACGTGTGTAAAATCAACAATGACCACAGAAGCTCCATCGTCGATCAATTTGTACAATTGTTTTTTAAATTCATCAGAAACTACAACATTCAAACGCTGCTTATCTTGTGGAAAACTGGCAACCACATATCCCGGATTATTTTTGTCAATAACTAACATCTTTTAAAATTTTAAATCCTTTATTTCTTCTAAAACCAATTGTGAAATCTCTTCAAAAGTTTGTATTAAGGCCGGATAATTATTTACATCTGTTCCTTGTTTAGCTGAAATCTCCAGCTTTTCCATCGCCTCTTTTAATACTTCAATGCCTAACATGGCCACCGAAGATTTTGCTTTATGGGCAACCCCGCTGAGTTCATTAAAATTTTCTTTCGTGTAAGCTTCATGGAGCTGTTTATTTAAGATGGGCATCTGCTCCTTAAAAATGGTAATCAATTCATTTTTAAATTTGGAATCCCCCTCACCTATTGAATTCAGATAATTCAAATTCACATACTTATGCGATTTATCCACCGTAATTTCTTTTTTGAAAGTTGGGCTCTTCTTATGTTTGATATTCTTACGATGACCTTTCAAAATTTCCAGAATCTTGGCAAACAAATCATCGGGTTCAAAAGGTTTCGAAATATAATCGTTCATCCCGGCAGCTAAGCATTTATCCCTCTCACCTTTAATAGCTGCGGCAGTTAACGCAATAATCGGGATATTCTTTTGGGTAGCATCGGCCAGATTCCTGATGGTATGGGTGGTTTCATAACCGTCCATTTCAGGCATATGCAAATCCATTAAAATCAAATCAAAATGTTCATCCTGCAAGCGATTCAAAACCTCCAAACCATTAGGAGCAACTACCACCTGGTACTTGGTTTGTAAGATGGTTTTTACATACAATTGATTGATTTCATTGTCCTCAGCCAATAAAATTTTGAAAACCTCTTGAGGCTCCAAGTCATCTGTTATTGGCTCCGGAGCCTTTTTCGTAATTAGACCCTTACCATGCTTAAAAGTTAAGGTAAAATGGAAGGTACTTCCTTCGCCAACCAGACTTTCTACTTTCAGATTTCCTCGCTGCAAATCGACCAACTGTTTTGAAATGGTTAGTCCCAGACCGGTTCCGCCATATTTACGGGTCATATCACTGCTGGCTTGAGAAAAGCTTGTGAAAATCAGATCCCGCTTTTCGGGGGCAATGCCAATACCCGTGTCATTAACAATAAAGTGGAGGGTAGATTCTTTATGCGATTGTTCGTCTATCTTAACTACTAAGGCAACACCTCCTTTTTCAGTAAATTTTATGGCATTTCCAAGCAGGTTAACCAGAATTTGGTTTAACCGGGTAGGATCCCCAATAATAAATTCCGGAACCCTATCGCCGATATTCAATTTAAAATAGAGATTCTTTTCACTGGCTGCCTGCATGTAAGTTATTTCAAGCTTGTGCAGCAATTCATGCAAGTTGAATTCAATATTTTCGATTTCAAGCTTTCCGGCTTCAATTTTCGAAAAGTCCAGAATATCATTAATAATCACCAATAAATTATCTGCGGAAGTAGTAATATTACCAAGATATTTTTTTTGATCTTCACCCAGCAAGGTGTCGTTCAGGAGTTTAGCCATACCTATAATTCCATTCATCGGCGTCCGGATTTCATGGCTCATATTGGCAAGGAATTGTTCTTTAATTTTTGCCGAGTTTTCCGCTTGTTCTTTTGCCAGGTTCAACGCCAGATTCTGTTTATCGATCTGGCTGATCATGGTATTAAACCCTTTTATCAGTTGTCCTACTTCATCCTTTCCTTTTTCTTCCATCTGCACGCTGTAATCTTTGTTAACAGATATCCGTTGCATGGTTTTGGTCAAATTAATAATGGGATGCGAAATAAAGTGCTGCAACCTGATGGAAATGAGTAGAGTAATGATAAATGTAGCAATAAAAATGATGACAAAAACATTTACAAAGTTTTTAATCCTTTGGCTGTAGTCGTCCAGGCCTGAATAAAGAAAGATGGTGCCAATTTTTTCATCATCAAACACAATTGGTCGGCAAACCAAAAGGGACTTATCCACAAAAGCAAAAGTGTCTTTACTATTGACAAATTCCCGATATTTTAATTTAAACGATTCGTTGATTGCATATTCGGCAAACAGTGCATTATTATTGTCGTAAATACGGGCTATCTTAATATTTTTGTTGGCTACCAAGGTTCCCAATATCTCTAAAGCTCCCGGGGGTGAATCGTATTTTATGTTTGCGGTGTTGTTGTTGCCTATGATTTCGGCCAAGATCTGCAATTCGCGCAATGCCGTCAATTCGTATTGCGATTTATCGTAGGCATAAAAAATCAATCCCGAGAGAGCCAACGAAACCAAGCTGGTAGCTCCTATGAGGGTAATAATCTTAAACCTGATTGATAAATCGCTAAAACTCATCTTCTTTATTCGAAATTATTTTTGCCAACAGCAGCAATTTGGGGCTAATGAATATTCCTTTACTTTTTGCCACATCGTTGTTTATCTCAAACTGTTGATCCGAAAACTGAGGGGTAAAATTTACAATACCGCCCATTTCACAAAACTGCATCATTTCGTCACCGATGGTTAGAATCGGTTTATTTTTAATTTTCTCAATCAACTGTATGGTTTCATATTTTCCAACATCAGCAATAAAAACAATATGGCATCTGTCCAGTTCAGATACCGTGTTGGTACGTATAATCTTCCAATCTTTTCCTTGTGCCTTCCGACCGATCATGGTTTTTTCCAAAACAGTACCAAATGGGTCGGGTCCATAAATGGCTAGTACAATGGTGTCGGGATTTGTTTTTGAAGCTGGCCATTCAATAAACTTGGCAAAATTAAAGATATAGGCAGCTTTTATTTCATATTCGGAATATTGAGCGTTTACCGGATTGCTAAATAAACAAACCAATAAAACCACGGATAAACTATATATGATTCGGTTAGTTCTCAATATTCCAGTCCTTTAAGTTCAAAAACATTTATTTCAACTTTCCGCAGGTATTTAGGATCGCTGGAATGGATATGGTCATGAGTCTCGCCATACCCTTTGACTATCAGCTTTTGGTAATCTACTTTTTGATCCAGGAAATATTTCAAGACTTTCTGTGCGCGTTGCCTGCTTAACGAAAGGTTATATTTTTCGGCTCCTTGCGAATCGGTAAAACCATAAATCTCAGCTCCTAACAATGGATTATCGACCAATAATTTACAGATTCCGTTTAATTTTTCGGTCATATCCAACGGAATCTCATCCTTATCAATATCATAATAGATGATTAACCGATGGACATATTTCCGGTCTTCGGGGGAAGAGGTTTTGAATGCGGCCTCCTTAACTACCTCTGCTTCCTTTTTAATTTTTGATATTTTTTCAAAGTTCGATTGCCCAATATTAGTTTTAATTGGTGGGGCAGTATAAATGGTATCGCCGCCAACTACAGTAGTTACAAGCGATTTTTCTTTATCTCCTTCGGTATAAAAATGGGTCTGTTTGATCTTATCTTTCTGTTTAGCATTGGCATCTAAGATACTAAGTGTTACAGGATCGGTGGTTTCAATGGCCTCCTCAATCATGTTCAATAAAGCATCCATATTCTTTGCGGGGTCGGGCTTATCGATAGGTTTCTTGGTATAAATCTTTTGAAGGGTATCCGTGGTTTCAATAATATTCTCAATCAATTCTAACAAATGATCATAATATTTGGGCTGTTTGGGTGAATCTTCTGTGATGATAGAATCAGCCTCGGCAGTTTTATACAAGTCGTAAAAAGTATTGTTCACGGTAACTACTTCGCCCACAATTCCATTGCCCAATTCAATGGGCTGAAGATGAATTTCCTGGTACAGCTCATAAAAATATGTCTGGTAAGGGATGTAAACATTCAAGAGCTGTGGGAGAAAGTCTTCGGAACTGATGACCAAATCGTAATTCTTGGCAGGAGGAAAAATCATCAAATATTGTCCAGTCTCGGCATCGGGGTTGTACACGTATTTTACCCGTACGCCTGTTTGCTTATCATATACTTTTATATCGGCAGCAATTGGTAATGCCGGGGTTCCAGCTTTTATCACCCCTTTTACCAATGTCAATGGAATGGGATCTTTTAAACTAACCCTGTATATCTTATGCTTGTTGTAAATATTATTTTTTGATGACGAAAAATAGCCTGTCTGCCCATTGGCATTCAACACAAAGTACAAATCGTCTTTCGTGGAATTTGGAAAACCAAGGTTTTCAGGTTCCGACCACACACCATCCGAAACCTTGCTTTTAAAAATATCGTTACCTCCAATACTTTTATGCCCTTCGGAACTGAAAAACAGGGTCACGTTATCAGGGTGCATGAACGGGGAATCCTCATTGTAGATAGTATTCACAGCCGCACCAATATTAATGGGTTCGTCCCAATCCCCTTTTCTGCTCCGTTTCGATTTGTAAATGTCTGTTCCACCAAAACCGCCGGGCCTGTCGGAAACAAAATACAATTCAGTACCATCGGCTGATATACTGGCTCTGCCTTCGTAGAATGGAGTATTGATGTTTTTATTCAGTTTTTTTATTCCAATGATGGTATTGGAAGCTATAGAACCCATGTAAATGTCTTGATTCAGCCCCTCACCGATGTTAAGAAAGATACTTTGTCCATCAGGGGACAGGCCGGCCAATAATATATCATTGTTTTTGTATTTTTCAATGGATTCAATTTCAAGCTTCACGGGATTTCCCCAATTCCCATCGGGTTGTCTGGCCGAAACCATGAGCGTAATTATCGGTTTCTCAATTTTGCCTAACCCAAGTGCCTGCATGTAAACCATCATTTGTTCGTCGGCAGTAATCATGGGACAAAATTCCGATTCCATCGTGTTTATAGGGGCTCCAAGAATGTCAATGTCAGCTTTAAAAGGTTGCGTGGTAATTTCAATCGCATTCAGGCAAACTGAAATCATCCGCTTGGCAAACTCATAATCTTTAGACTCGGCAAATTCATCGGTTTTGCTTTTCTCCATATATTTTTCGAACATTTCAATGGCATCGTCGAACCGATAGGTATAGTGATACAACTTTCCTAAATCGTTATAAACAATTACCGGAACCTGGATAGATGGCAATTGGCTTACCTCCTCAAGGTATGGCAATGCTTTTAGTTTTTCATATTTTGTATTCAGGTAACAGGCTCCAATCCGGTATTTTACCTGGGCATCATCCTCAACAGAATCAATCTTTAAATATAAAGGTAAGGCTTCGCTGAATTGTTCTTTATCGAACAAGCTGTTGGCAGTTTTTAATACTTTCCGCTCCATGGGAGTCAATTGCGCGAAAAGGACTGTTGGTATTAACAGATAAATGGCGAACAGTATGTTACTCAATTTTCCCAAGACCTCGTTTTTATATCTCAACTAAAATATTAATTTTTTTGGTATGTTTGACAGTGACAAATCAAAATAAAAGATTTGTTGGTCATCAATAATGCTCGATTGATATGTTTTGGCAATTTTTGAAACCCCACATACTCCACAAATATAAGAAAGATCAGTTAGGAATTATCCATCGGTTCGTTCAAGAAAATGAATATTGGCGGGGGCATCTACAAAATACACAAAAATTCATCTTAGAAAACCTTCCCAAACAAGGCAATTTAAAAATTGCAGTATTGGGAAGTGGCTGGTTGCTCGATTTTCCGATGAATGAACTACAACAGGAGCATGAATTGTTCTTATTTGATATTTGCCACCCACCACAAATAAAAAATAAATACAGAAGATTCAGCAACATTCACTTCATTGATAAAGATTTAACCTTTGGATTGGTTGATTTTGCACATAAAAATCAAAATCCCGATCTCGTTTTAAGTGAGGCAGATAAAAAAGAAACCTCAACTGAATTCTCCAGTTTTGATGCAACCATTTCTTTAAACCTCCTGAATCAATTGGATATTTTATTAATTGAAAATTGTTTTTCGCCCCCGACCTTAAATTCTCTTGATTTTACTCCACTACGAAAGCAAATCCAGGACCTTCACATCCGTTCGTTACCCAAAGGGAGAAGCATATTAATCTCCGATTGGACAGAACTCAATGCTACCATAAATGAACTACATCCTATAGAAAGATCGCTAATTTTTACTCAATTGCTCAATGGTTATCCCTATCAGGAGTGGCTCTGGGTTTTTGATACCCACAAAACCTACCATCAAAAAAATATCACAACTTTTAAGGTACGGGCCCTAACTTTCTAAACAGGATTTTCTAAATTTATTGTTTTAATTGAAATCCGAAACATGAAAAACTTACTCTCCATTTTATTACTGATCCCTATTTTTATTGCTCATGCCCAACAGGACTCTACTTTAATTGTAGCCGAAAACCAGGAGGCTGAACAGTTTTTTAATAAGGGAAACGAACTGCTGAAAAATCACGAACTTGAGAAAGCGGTGACAGCTTTTAACATCGCCTTAGAATTTAAACCCGATTTTACCAAAGCGTTGATTAACCGTGGTGGCATCTTTACAACCTTAAAAAAATATCCCGAAGCTGAAGCCGATTACACCATGGCTATTTATTTTGACAATACTTCAGCCATAGCTTATCTTGGCCGTGGGATTGCCCGGTACTATCAAAACAAAATAGACGAGGCGCAAAAAGATTTATTAAAGGCTCAAGAACTTCAAAACAAAGATGCCGAATTATACTACTTTTTAGGTGTCATCAGTTTTGAACATACCGATTACCAAGGAGCAAACGAAAATTTCACCCGCTGTATCAACATCGATCCAATCAATGTAAATGCTTTCAACGACCGGGGAAGTACACAACGGATGCTCGAAAATTATACTTTAGCCATTGATGATTATAAAAAAGCTACAGAATTAAAACCCGATTTTGCCATTGCTTTTAACAATTTAGCAAGTGCCTATTGGAAAAACAATGAACCCGACCAAGCTATTGTCACATATAGTGAGGCCATCCGGATTAATCCCGGTTTAATTATTGCCTACAACAACCGGGCAAGTGTAAAAATTGACAAAAAAGATTTTGAAGGAGCTTTAGCCGATTGTAACAAAGCTTTAGAATTAGACCCCAATTATGCCTATGCCCATAACAACCGCGGAACCGCGCTCATGAAACTAAACAGGTTGCCCGATGCCACTCTGAGTTTCACCAAAGCCATTGAACTGAACCCCGGTTTTGGGGTCGCTTATTTAAACCGTGGCATCAGTCTTGAGATGCAGCGCGAATTTACAAAAGCATTGGATGATTGGAAGAAAGCCTTAAAATTGGGCGTAACAAAGGCTCAATCGTATATTAATTTTTACGAATAACATACCAGCTATGAACCGATATATATCATTTACAACTATTTTCGTTGGATGCCTGATATTTGGATTGACATCTCAGAGTTTTGGACAATCGGTACCCTTCGACAAGAGCCAGTTCGAAACTAACCGCGAAGGATTCAAATTGGCCAATTCCAAATTAAAGGAGGGTGACTCAAATTTTGATAAAACATTATATACCTTAGCTTTAGACGCCTACCTTCTGGCCCAAAACTTTAATCCAAACAATGCCGAACTGAATTATAAAATTGGAATTTGTTACTACGAGACATCCTCAAAATTCAAATGCCTCGACTATTTTAAAAAAGCCTATGAGTTAGACCGCCAGGTGGCTACCGACATCCATTTGATGCTTGGCCGGGGATTTCATCTAAACCAGGATTTCAAAAATGCCATTATCGAATACAAGGCGTATCTTGCGGCTATTGAGGAGGCTGAAAAGGAGAAAATGACTCCTGCTATCAACAAGTATGTCAACGAATGCTACAATGGCATTGAATACCTGACAGCACCTCCCAAAGCGTTTATGGAAAATATGGGCGTCACCATCAATACCACTTACAATGAACACAGTCCTTTGATTACAGCCGATGAATCCGTCCTTGTATTTACCTCCACCCGCGAGAACAATAAAAAACCTGACGAAGATGGCCAGTTCGACGAAGATATTTATGTGAGCCAGGTACAGGGAAAACAATGGACTTTCCCGAATACGATAGGCGAACCCATCAATACCCAATTTAATGATGCCACTGTGGGACTTTCGCCCGATGGCCAGATGCTATTGATTTATAATGGAAACCGGGGAAATGGAGATATCGAAATTTGTGCCTTTGAAGGAGATCAGTGGAATTACCCCAGACCTTTACCTGCCGAGATAAATACCGAGTTTAGGGAAACATCGGCTTGCTTTTCGCCCGATGGAAACCATTTGTATTTTGTGAGTGATCGTCCTGAAGGTTTTGGAGGCTCCGACATTTATGTTTCCACCAAAAACAAAAAAGGGAAATGGGAAAAGGCAAAAAACCTGGGGCCCATTATCAACACGGAATTTAACGAAGAAACGGTATTTATGCACCCCGACGGACGGACCCTGTATTTCAGTTCCGAAGGGCACCGTTCGATGGGCGGTTTTGATATTTTCACGAGCCAGAGAAACGAAACAACAGGAACCTGGGAAGAACCTGAAAATTTAGGCTTCCCGGTAAATTCGCCCGACGACGATTTGTGTTTTGTACTCTCGGCAAATGGCCGGCATGGGTACAGCAGCAACATCCGTTCCGACAGCCATGGGGGCTACGACATTTATAAAATGACTTTCTTAGGTCCTGAAAAACCTTTGATGCTAAGCAACGAAGATTATCTGATTGCCGTTCGGGCCAATCCGGTGAGCCAAATGGCGATGGAAGAAAATGTAACCTTGAAAACCATCCGGCTGACGATTGTAAAAGGGCTAGTTACCGATGGTTTGACCAATAATCCTGTGGCCGCGCAAATTGATATTGTGGACAACGAAAAGAACGAGGTCATCTTCACCTCGCATACCAATTCCACCACCGGAAATTTTTTGGTGTCGCTGCCTTCGGGGAAAAACTATGGACTAATTGTTAAATCCGATGGGTATCTGTTCCATTCCGAGAATTTCAACCTGCCTCCGGCCACCGAATATCAGGAAATTAGTAAAGATATTGCCCTGAACAATTTGAAAAAAGATGTAAAAATCATCTTGAAAAATGTCTTTTTCGAAACAGGCAGTTCCAACCTCCGTCCGGCTTCCTACGCCGAACTTGGGCGTTTATCGAAATTGTTGACCGACAATCCAGATCTCCGCATCGAAATATCGGGGCATACCGACAACCAGGGAAACAAAACAGCCAACCTGAAACTCTCTGAAGAACGAGCCAAATCGGTGGTCGATTTTTTAATTACCGAAGGAATCGCCAGCAACCGTTTGGAATTTAAAGGTTACGGGTTTGAACAGGCTATTGCCGATAATGCTACCGAAGAGGGGCGCGCATTGAACCGACGGGTGGAATTTAAGGTGCTCAGCAACTAAAAATCAGGGAAAGTGAATCTCATATAACACCTAAAATCCGCAAATCATCTGGGAAACCGTTGAAATAATTAAAATCTGTTACCATCCTCCGCCTCCACCACCTGAGGTTGAGCCCACTTTGGTTACCACACTTGAAACGGTAAAGCTGGTGTATTTGGTTCCGGCGGAGTACGTTCCATCGGTGTAAAGTCCATAGCTGGCCGTACCTGAATGACTTCCCCCTAAGTAAAAATCATACGAACCTGATTCCAGTGCGGGAGACGAAAAGGCCACCGATTGGTATTTTTTTGTAGGTTTGAAACTTAACAGTTCTGTCCCCGAAGCATTTTGAATGTGCACCAGCGAACCTGCCGATTGGGTGCTGGTTAAATTAACCAAAACCGATTTCTGGGTTGAAGATGTCCCCGGAGCTTGTGCCATTCCTGAACTTCCCACAGCTACTAAAAAGCCTCCCGATATTGAAAAAGAACCATCATAGTCCAACGCGGCATTTCCATTAGAGGTAGGGCCATTTATTAACAGCGTTCCCCCTGACATTACCACAGAACCATTCACATCCACACCGTCACCTGTTGATTCCACGGCTATAAATCCTCCGCTCATGGTAAATGAACAGGTCCCTGTACTGACCATCCCACCTCCCGGACCTTCGGTGGTAGTGCTTCCATCGGCTGCATTAATACCATCATCGCCAGCTACAAGCAAAACGGTCCCTTCATTTAATGTGATGGTCTTGCTTTCCAAACCTTCATAGCATTTCTGTATATCGAAAATTCCACCGTTAACAATCAGGCCCACATCGGCATGCAGGGCATCATCGCCTGAGTTGATGGTGTAATTTCCGCCATAGGTGGTAAGGTAGCCATTGGTATGCAGTGCATCGTCAGCTGCGTTGAGATTAAAGTTTCCCCCTTCGATGCAGACACTCACCGTTCCCTTTATTCCTTTTGCCGATAAACTGCTTGTGTAACTGCTGCTCCCACCTCCGGACTGGATGATGAAATCGCCATAAGTAATATCCACATCGGTTTGAGCCGCAATTGCATCGCCCCCGGCTACCAATTGGTAAGTTCCTTTATCAATAGTAATAAATCCCATGGAAGCATCATCTTCGTTATCGGATTTCAGTGCATCGCCATTGGATATAATATTAAAAGTCCCATCGTGTACCAGCAGGTAATCTTTTCCTCTGATGCCGTCGTCGGCAGCGGTAATTGTAAAATTTCCATTTTGGATAACAAGCCCGTCTTTGGTGTTGATGGCATCGTTAAAGTTGGCATCTATGGTTAACGAACCCGTGCCGCAAATGGACAAATTTTGCTTGCTGAAAAGAGTGGCGTTGGGCTCCTCTTCTTCGGCATCCTCATAAGTATAAGTGGAACCATCTGTTAAAAAATTTTCGGAACCTTCGTTCAGAACCAGGATGGTTTTAGCACAGTTTTTAATGTAAATCGGAGCAGAGCTTGAATGAGAAATATCCACTCCATCGAGAATGATCCGCACCAAATCGTTTTCGCCGGCATTTACCACCAATTGCCCGTTAGATAGCGAACCTGCAACATGGTAAGTTCCTGCAACAGTAAACGTAATAGTGCTCCCGTTAATGGTAGCTACTCCGGAACTGATTGAGATGGAACCCCCATTCAACGTTATCTGAATTTCGGAGGAGGTATCCCAGGTGTAATCACTTGCTTCTTCGTGCGTATCGGCATTTGGCACCAAAACCACCTCTTCGTCAGAAGTTGTGGAATCTTCAAAAAGGTCTCCACATGAATTCAAACTTATTATTAAGGGCAAAAGGAGTATCAATTTTAACCTTCTGATTTGTTTCATTTCAATTTTCCGCTTCATTTCTAATACTTTTTTTCTTTTGATTGTATATGATGTTAACTGACCTTTAAAAGTAAGAATCATCAAATCTAAAAGTAGGTGGTTTACCGGATGTGGAAAAAACGAATCAACTATTGGCTGAAAAATGTCAATGAATTTGACCTTCTTATCAATGAAAGCTCCGTCCTGAATTAAGGGTTGATAATCTGTGCAAGGATGCATCTGCAAAAGTTTTGACCACAATTGCCCTTTACTATTCACTTTAAACCGCCAAAATTCATTAGCCACTAAAGCACGAAAACACAAAAGCTGGAGTACCGGTTTTATATACTTAGTAAAATTTAGTGTCTTGGTTTTAGTGCAAAAAAAAAGAGTTGTCTTTTGTTTCAAAGTAGTAAAAAATAGCTGATTCTATTGGTTTAAAAAGGGATTGTATATTTTCCCCCACAACACAAATGATAAAAAAATGTATTATTTAACATTTTTGAACTAATTTAAAAACTAATTTTACGTGCACTTTTTATTAACCTTAACATAGTAACATTATGGCTTTTTTGACTTGGACTGATTCAATGAGTGTTAAAATTGAATCTATCGACAAACAACACCAAAAACTTATCGGGATGATCAGTGACTTTTATGAAAACATTAAAACACGATCAAACAACGATAATATCTTGAAACTTGTTGACGGGATGAAGAAATACACGTTAGAACATTTCCGTTACGAGGAAAAATTTATGCAGCAGTTTAATTATCCCGGGTATGTGGAACACAAACATGAACACGACCTGTTTGTAACAAAAGTAAATGCGCTGGAAGAAAAATATAAGAGTGGCAAGATTATCGTATCCTATGAGATTACCAGCTTTTTAAAAGATTGGATTACCAACCATATTCAAGGAGTTGATAAAAAATACAGCGATTTTTTAGTAAAGAACGGGGTTGAGTAACCAACCCCGTTTTGGGATGCTAACTATTCAGCACCTCATGAATGGTTAAGAACAGATCGCGTTTGGAAACAGGTTTGGCAATGTAGCCATGGCAGCCCAGACCCAAATACTTTTCACGTTCTTCAGAAAAAGTGTATGCGGTCTGGACAATTATCTTGGTATCGTAACCTCTTTCTTTAATTTCCCCCAAACATTCCAAGCCCGATTTGTAGGGCATGTTTATATCGAGCAGGATCAAATCCGGGACCTCTTTTTCGAGAATTTCCATCACCTTAAGCCCATTTTCCGCGTAAAGAATCTTTATGGGGTAATTGTTGAAAAGTTCCTTCAGGTAGATGTAGGAACTGAAATCGTCCTCGGCAATTAAAATGGTTATGTTTGAAAGAAGCTGCTCTGTTGAGCTCAATGTTTTCTTGACTGTATGCTTCAATTGACATTCCATACATGGGATTTTGAAATAAAATGTTGTACCTTTGTTCAACTCCGATTCGAACCAGATGAAACCGCCCAAAAGTTCAACAATTCCTTTACATATTGTCAATCCAAGTCCTATTCCTTCGTGGAACATATTTTCTTCTATTTGGCGGAATCGTTGAAATATCAATTCATATTTGTCTTTGGGGATGCCTCTGCCCTGATCCTTTACGTAAGCCACAAACCAAGGCTGATTATCCTCGTCCACTACCCGGTAACCTATCTCAATAGTCCCTTCCGTCGAATACTTTACGGCATTGCTCATCAGGTTTTCAAAAATCTGTTTTACCCTGGTCAAATCCGTTTTAAGGACCAAATCTTCAAATTCCTTGTTGACGGCCACTTTTATCATTAATTTCTCTTTGGCGGCAAACGCTTCACTTTTTTTCACTGTTTCAACAGCAGTATGAATTAATTCAATCGCCATCCCTTTGGTGAAATTCAGGTTCATCTGTTTGGCCTCAATCTTTGAAACATCCATTATATCGTTGATTATTTGTAACAACCGGTGGCTGGCCCGGTTGATGATGTTGGCATATTGAAGGGTTTTGGCATCGTTTTCAACATTTTTTGAAATAATGTTCGAAAAGCCCATGATGGCATTGAGCGGTGTGCGGATTTCATGGCTCATGTTGGCCAAAAACACCGACTTTAGTTTATCGCTTTCCTCTGCTTTGTTTTTGGCCTCGATTAATTCCGTCTCATTTTGTTTTCTGGTGGTAATGTTTTCACCAATTTTGGCCACTCCAACAACGTTACCGTTCTCATCTTTCAAAATAGAATTATACCATGCTATTTGCAGGGTTTCGCCTGATTTGGTAATTAATTCATTTTCATGATTTAAAATATCATCCGGGTGGTTCAATATTTTTTGGAATATCTTATGTGTCCGTTCACGGTTCTTTTTTGGAATAAAATGGTCGAACCAGTTAACACCAATAACCTCCAGTTGGGTATAACCCGTTGTATGAAAAAAATACTGATTGGCAAAAGTTATGTTTCCCTGTTTATCGAACAATACTGAAATCAGATTGATGTTTTCGAGAATCCCGGTAAACCTGCGTTCCATCTCCACCAAGTGGTTCATGGCTTTGCGGTTTTGCCAATTGGCGAATTGGCGGAGCATTAACATCCCCAGCAGCATTGTGCCAGGAGTATAGATAAGTATCAGGGGTATGGCTATAGTTGTTAAGGTAGTGAGAAATTTATCGGAAGGAAGGAATAAGGTGCATAGCAACATGGAAATATGGACCAACAGGCCCATGATTAACAATTCCCAATAATATTTTTTTGAATAATGCCATTTGGGACGGAAATACCGCCACAACAGACCAATGGCACCTGACGAAATGATGACTGCAACCCCCATGGCGGCACCATCGCCCCCAAGGGAAATCCGGTACCAGGCAGCCATTAACATGGCTATAAATGTTGGAACAGGTCCAAAGAACAAACCTGAGACAGACAGTAGGATAGACCGGGTATCGAAAACAATCCCAGGCACTAATGTCCAGGGGGTCATCATTACAATAAGTGCAATGGTTCCGATAAGAACCCCAATAATAATTTTACGGATCAGGCTTTTGGAATCCTCTTTTTTTACCCATGAATAATCATAAATCATGGTAAAAGCCAACAAAATGGCAATGTTTTGAATAAGACCTAAGATAATGGATTGCTGCATATATCAATAAGTTGAATTATGTGGAAAAAAAGAACTTTAAACGGCTTTAAGTTACTAAAAAAAGGATTGGGTCAACAAATTGTTTAAAGGCCGGACCATCTTTTAAGGATTTTCATTACAATTAACTTCTTTTTTTTTTACCGTCTCCCGTTTTATTCCCTTTTAAAACGGGCAAATTTTATATTTAACATAACTTTTTTCACCTCAAATCACAAGAATCCCAGAGGAAATCCCTAGAATCCCACAGGTCATCACATTTTTTTGGAAATAAATAAGTTATGGTTTAGTATTGATAAAGAATTTTACTGAATTATTTTAACCAAAAACAACCCAAAAATGAAATATAACTCACACCCTTTTGTTTTATACTGCCCATTATAGGGAGATATATACGTAAAAACTGAGGTTATATTATAAGTTGGTTGCTATACTAACAGAATCTCAGCGATTAATGAATAAAGAATTTCTTAGATTATGAGAACACAGATTTGGGCAGCATATTGTGATATCAAATTTAAAGCATATTTGATTAGTATTCTTGTAAATAAATATCAAAAATGGGATAGGAACATTAACATTTTTCTAGCATTGGCAGCATCTTCTAGTGTTGCATCATGGGCGATTTGGAAAAAATATGAGATTGTTTGGAGTTCGATAATATTGGCATCACAAGTTGTAAACGTGATTAAACCTTACATTCCATACTTTAAGTTTGTTAAAGAATTAAACATGAGAAGTCAAAAATTTGATTTTTTAACAATTGATTATGAACGATTATGGTATAAGTTCAATAACAATAAAATTTCAGAAGATATTGCTGTAAGTGAATATTTTGAATTAAAGAAAAAGACTAGTGAATTACTGAATTTTGGAGATGATATTTTGTTTTCTGCTTCAAAAAGAGATGAAAAGAAAGCAAATGAGAAAATGAAGTATTTTTTAAAATCAAATTATAACATTGACATAGATACCAATATTTAAAATAAATGACTATGAGTGAAGAAAAATCAATTCCACAAGAAAAACCTCAGAGTAATGAGAACTTTATTGAAAAACCATTGATTTCTGGGGTGCCTGAATTTCCTAGAGAATACATTGAGAAGGGAATTAATGAAAGTAAACTGCCTGATTTTAAGTTGACACCTCCACCTCCACCGCCGCCGCCTTCTCAAAGTGAGAGTGATTCTAAATCAGAGTAAAAAGTACAGCAACCAACAAGCGGTCATAAAACATAGCGATTTTAGTAAGTATGCAACAGCACATTCCGCATTAAAGTTCTTCACGGGTAATACTGACGCAGCTTCGCACTCCGCTACATTTCATGCCGCCGACTGTTGGCGGCAAGCCAAGAAAATGGCTCTCGTAAATTGAAAAAAATCACTAATTAAAATAATTGAAATCAATTTTAGTACAAATATTCTAGCACTGGTTAATGAGATATTTTTTGCATACAGTTATTAGCAATGTATAAATATCTGTAAATAAATATATGATGGAATAATAAAGGCAACTTTCGTTAGATAAATAACTATCGTATTTAACTTTAAACAGAAGCAAGGTATGAAACACAAAAAAGTAAAATTAACCGCAATCATTGCAGGTATTGGGGTATCATGGATACAGGCTCAGGAGTCGGTACCTGCCGCGGGAAGTAATGCCTCGGGCAGTGGAGGATCCGTGAGCTATTCCATTGGACAGATGGTGTACACCACAAATCCAGGAACGAACGGTTCTGTTGCACAAGGCGTCCAACAGCCTTTTGAAATTTCGGTACTAACCGGGATCGGGCAGGCTAAGGAAATAAACCTGATGCTCTCGGCTTATCCAAATCCTACAGCAGAGTCTGTAAAGTTGGAAATTGAGGATGGTAACCCCGAAGGATTCGGGTACCAGCTTTATGACATCAATGGAAAACTGTTAGAAAGCAAGAAAGTAGTAAGTAACAAAACAGACATTGCTATGAGCAGTTTACTTCCTGCCACTTATTTTATTAAAGTAACCAAAGGGAACGAGGAAATTAAAGTATTTAAAATCATTAAAAAATAATGCCATGAGAAAAATTCTTACAATTGTAGCGGCGATAGCACTGACTGCTAGTGCAATAGCCCAATCGCCGGAAAAAATGAGTTATCAGGCAGTTATCCGCAATAGCAGCGATCAGTTAGTGGCGAACCAGCCTGTAGGCATGCAAATTAGTATTATTCAAGGTTCGGCAACAGGTTCGGTTGTTTATGCTGAAACACAAACACCAACATCCAATGCTAATGGATTGATAAGTATTGAAATAGGAGGAGGAACAGTAGTGAGCGGGACATTCTCGTCGATAGATTGGGCCAATGGCCCGTACTTTATTAAAACCGAGACCGACCCCACCGGTGGTACCGGTTATACCATTACCGGGACGACTCAATTGCTGAGCGTGCCCTATGCCTTGTATGCAAAAAATGCCGGGAATGGGTTTAGTGGCGATTTTAATGATCTGATCAACATACCCGACCTAAGCCAATACTTAACCACAGAAATTGATAGTTCAACAACAAATGAGCTACAGGTTTTAAGCATAAGTAACGATACTATTTTCTTATCAGACGGCGGGTTTGTAAAACTTCCGGCAGGGACTTCATTTAGCGGGAGTTTTAACGATTTAACCGATATTCCGACAGGATTAAGCGATGGCGACGATGACACGCAACTAACCGAAACCGAGGTTGATGCTTATGTAGCAAATAATGGATACCTGACAGAAGAAGCGGATGGAGATGCTACCAACGAATTACAGGTATTATCCATAAGTAACGATACCATTTTCTTATCAGACGGCGGATTTGTAAAACTTCCGGCAGGGACTTCATTTAGCGGGAGTTTTAACGATTTAACCGATGTCCCGGCAAACCTGGACACCGATACTACAGACGATTTTGATGGTGATTTTGCACATTTGACAAATGTCCCGGCAGGCTTATCCGATGGAGATGACAACACACAGTTAACCGAAGCTGAAGTTGATGCCTACGTAACAGACAATGGATATTTAACAACAGAAGTTGATGGTTCAACAACAAATGAACTCCAGGTAATTACAATAAGCAACGATACCATATTCCTTTCCGATGGAGGCCTTGTAAAACTACCGGCCAGTGTTTCTTTTAGCGGTAGTTTTAATGACTTGGACAATATACCTACCACGTTAGCTGGCTATGGCATTACCGATGCCATGAACACCAGCCATGCAGCCAACGGAATAACATTGACCAATACCAGTAATTGGAATACAGCCTACGGTTGGGGGGACCATGCTTCTGCCGGTTACCTGACCAGCTATACCGAGACTGATCCCGCATGGACCACCGCTTCGATAAACTATTATACCAAAACAAACATGCAGACCAGTGGAAACTCCCAGCTTCATTTCGGTAACCTGACCAATACTCCAACCACCATATCGGGATATGGCATTACCGATGCCATGAGCACAAGCCATGCAGCCAACGGCATTACTTCGACCAATATCAGCAACTGGAACATGTCTTACGGCTGGGGAGACCATGCTTCTGCCGGTTACCTGACCAGCTATACCGAGACTGATCCCGCATGGGCCACCGCTTCGGCAAGTTATTACACCAAAACAAACATGCAGACCAGTGGAAGCGCCCAACTCCATTTTGGCAACCTGACCAATACCCCAACCACCATATCGGGATATGGCATTACCGATGCCATGAGCACAAGCCATGCAGCCAACGGCATTACCTCGACCAATATCAGCAATTGGAACACGGCTTACGGCTGGGGGGACCATGCTTCTGCCGGTTACCTGACCAGTTATACCGAGACTGATCCCGCATGGGCCACTGCCTCGGCTAACTACTATACCAAAACCAATATGCAAACCAGCGGAAACGCACAACTCCACTTCGATAACCTTTCCAGTAGGCCTATCACCCTATCGGGTTATGGAATTACCGATGCAATGAGCACGAGCCACGCTGCCAATGGTATTACTTCCACCAATATCAGCAACTGGAATTCTGCCTACGGTTGGGGCAACCATGCAAGTGCCGGCTATCTCACTAGTTACACTGAAACTGACCCCGTATTCAATGGAAATTTCAGCATATCATCACCATCTAATAACCAATTATTAAAGTATAACTCTGTTTTAAGTAAATGGGAAAACTGGACACCTTCCTACTTAACTGTCGAGGTAGATGGTTCAGTAACTAATGAAATAGAACTTCCAACTCAAACGGGCAATTCGGGTAAATTTCTTACTACAGATGGCTCCACACCATCATGGAGCTCTATTACTAAATCTACGGTAGGATTAGGAAATGTTGAAAACACTGCCATATCTACTTGGAGTGGTTCAAGCAGTATTACAACAGTAGGGACAATAACCTCTGGTACATGGCAAGGTTCATTAACCAATGGAAAAATATATATGGGAAACGGTTCTGGAATTGCAACTGAAGTTACCGTGAACGGTGATATTTCTATTGCTAATGATGGAACTGCTACTGTTCAGGATAATTCTGTGGATGGCACCGATATTGCTTTAGGTAGCGATACACAAGGCGATATTATGTATTACAATGGTACAAATTGGGTACGATTGGCAGCTGGAACTGCGGGGCAAATATTACAAACGAATGGTGTAGGCGCAAATCCAAGTTGGGTAAATGCACCTAGTGGTGGAAGTTCTAGCAGTGCTGTTATTAAAAGCAGTGATTATACCATCCAGGCAGGAGAAAATGTTATTATTTCAAATGCATCATCAACCATAACATTTACCTTACCCTCAGCTGCAACAGCAGGTTCCGGCGCTGTTCTTCATTTTTACGGTTTAACTAATACTTTAAACATAAGTACATCCGAATCAATTTATGATTTGAACGGAACTGCTCAAACATCACTTGCATCAAAATGGATAGTTATCCTTGCTTCGGATGGTATAAATGCTTGGTATCAAATAAAATAACATCTTAATCACTTAAATAACCTTTAAAAATTTAATTATGGATGCATATTTAGGAGAAATTAAATGCTTTGCAGGCGATTATGCCCCCAAGGGGTGGTTTATCTGCGCAGGTCAAGTGCTAAAAATTAGTGATTATAATGCGTTGTATTCACTTCTGGGAATTCAGTATGGCGGCGATGGAATCACTACATTTGCTCTTCCAGACCTTAGAGGCAGGGCTCCAATGGGTTCGGGTTCTGCACCCGGTTTAACCACCAGGGTAACCGGGCAACTAATTGGCACAGAAGCCGTAGCGTTAACAACACATGAAATTCCTAATCACTTTCATTCCATTGTTAATCAAACAACGGTAACTAATAATCTTTCGGGAAACGGAACTGGAACCATAAAATGTTTAGCCGCTACAGGGAATGCAGATACACCCAAGGACAACTACCCTGCAAATGCACCAAATAGGACAAATACATTTAGCAACACTGTGGCTTCAGACCTATTAAATTCTGAAGCTTTACAAATGAATGCAAATGTTGAAGGAAACGTCAATATTCATATTTCCAGCCAATGCAATACTGCAGGAAATTCTGTTCCGCATAACAATATGCAGCCTTGGTCCTGTCTTAATTTTATTATTTGCTATAGTGGAATATATCCTCCAAGGAGTTAACTGTAGTGTCAACTTGTATTCGTGATGGTTTTAAATAAATATTTTAATAACATAAAAAACAATACTATGGATGGATTTTTAGGTGAAATAAAATGGTTTGCAGGCACTTTTGCTCCTGCCTACTGGCAGTTCTGCTGGGGACAACTTTTAAACATTTCTGAATATAGTTCATTATTTGCTGTAATAGGCAACAGGTATGGTGGCGATGGAATCAATAACTTTGCTTTACCGGATCTAAGATGCAAAGTTCCTATTGGAGCTGGGCAAGGGACAGGCTTAACGCCAAGGACGCTTGCTGGTAAAGGAGGTACAGAATTAGAATCAATTGAGTTAAATCAACTAGGTGCTCATGTCCATCAAATAAATAGCACGGCAACTACAACCAGCAATCTTACGGCTACAGGAAGTGGAACTATTTCATGTTTGGCGGGTGAAGGGAATTCTAATACGCCAAAGGACAATTTTTTTGCTGGTTCACCCAGAGGTACAAGTAGTTATTCCACAGCTGCTACTGGTTCTGATGTAATGAATGCAAATGTGGCAACTATAAACGCCAATATTGGCGGCGATGTTAATGTAAATGTACTAAGCCAGTGCAGTGTTGTTGGTGGTGCCAATCCCCATGAAAATATGCAACCCTGGCTATGCCTTAATCTTATTATTTGTGTAGAAGGACTATTCCCTGAAAGACCATAATAACAATTCGCAAGAATAAGACTAAGAAAATTATTGTATAAAAGTTTTAATAAATAAAAATAAATTACTATGGATGGATTTATAGGTGAAATAAAATGTTTCGGGGGTAATTATGCACCCTTGAACTGGATGTTCTGCTGGGGGCAGATACTGCCTATTCAACAATACACTCCACTGTTTGCACTAATAGGCAATCAGTTTGGAGGAGATGGTAAAGTTAATTTTGCTTTACCAGACCTAAGAGGAAGGATACCTATTACAAGTGGTGTTATTCAAGGTTATACGCCCAAGTATCAGGGGCAATTTGGAGGATATGAAAATGTATTATTAAATATCAGTCAGATACCTCCTCATAACCATAATATTGTTAACACATCTACTTGCGAAAAGAACCTTTCTATCAATGCAACAGCCAACGTAAAATGTTCCTCCTCTATCATCGACTCAAATACCCCTAAAAATAATTATCTTGGAACATTTGAAAGAGGAACAAACTTATATAGTACCAGTGTAAATGCAGATACTATGAATACTAACCTATTGTCAAATGTTAATTTTAATATCCAAGGCGATATATCTGTAAACGTTAATAGTACCTGTGGGGCATCGGGTGATTCATTAGCCCATAGCAACATTCAACCGAGCCAATGCCTTAACTTTATTATCTGCATTTATGGATATTGGCCACCCAGAGATTAAATTCATTACAAAATGAATTAATGGAATTTGCTTTATTTAATCCGGGAAGATGAGTTTTGTAAACTTATTTCCCGGATTGTTTTTAAATAATGATTATCTAAATGACTTTTTCTATGCAAATAACTTACAAAGAAGGCGATAATTCTTATAACGATTTTATAAAAGAATTATTCTTTCAGTATAAAACATCTGAACTTTTGGCATTCAACTGGCCCAGCGAGATACTTGTTTCTTTACTTGAAATGCAATTTAAAGCACAGGAAGATAGCTATCGAAAGCAATTCCCTAATGCCAATGGATTTATTATTGAAATAGAAAATGTTCCGGTTGGTTGGTTATTACTTACTAAAGCCGACACATACCACATTGTAGATATTATTATCCACAATAATTTTCAGGGAAAGGGAATAGGTTCCCAGGTTATTAAGGAGCTTATTGAACAGGCAAGTGTTGAAAATAAAAAAGTTACGTTAAAAGTTGCTAAAAACAACACCGCATTAAAGCTTTATTCAACCCTCGGATTTAAAATAATTGACGAAGACGATGTATATTTAAAAATGAGTACCAGTTAGTTCAATCGTTTTAATTATCAGCTTGTCCAATAAATCATTTTACAAAAAAACGTGCGCAAAACTAAAAGTCAGAATATAAAACATGGACTATCAGGCAAATAGTTAAAAACGCTACCGGGGTTTTTATCGATAACACCGACGATTATTACCAGCTAAAAAAGCCCTTGAAGAAATACATGAAGTCTATTTCGAAATAACAGGAATCGGAGCCTTCACTAATGAAAAAAATAATGATACCTATTTAGAATACGGAAAAGCAGTATCGACTGTTGTTGCAGCCAATTGCCTCTTCGATTTGCTCCGGACCAAACGTTTTATACAAGGTATTTATAATGCCATTGTACATTTGAAAGAAAAATTCAAAGGGGAAAAAATAATCATAAATCATGGTAAAAGCCAACAAAATGGCAATGTTTTGAATAAGACCTAAGATAATGGATTGCTGCATCTATCAATAAGTTGAATTATGTGGAAAAAAAGAACTTTAAACGGCTTTAAGTTACTAAAAAAAGGATTGGGTCAACAAATTGTTTAAAGGCCGGCCACTCTTTTTGCATCCGCCGGCTTTTAGATATCTGGTTTTATTGATGCAAGAGCAAAAAAAACTTACACACGGGCAAACGTGCTTACCTGCATCCGGTTGGTAAATGTTTGATGTTTACAAGTGGCTGAATGCGTACATAGCAGAGCCTGTGATTTAAATTTTCAATCATTTATGACAGGTTACGAAATACTTTTCTGAAATGATAGCCATAGATACTATATGTTATTGCCAAAGGAATTAATCTTGGTCGGTTCCAGAGGCTCCATGCCAAAAGTTTCCAATAATATTTCCGGCCCCGGTTGATGATGCCTAAAAACACAACGGACTTAAGGAGTGCTTTAAATTCATCAAAATTAATTCCTTTCCTCTGCCTAAAAGGGGGGGTATATTGCTTTAAATACACGCGGACGCGCTCATCGTAAGATTTGCTTGAATAAATATCATGAATAATTTGTTGATAGCCCAGCAACAACTCGTTTTTATCCATCATTGGAATAAAATTCATGCTGTAGTTGGTATTATCGCCGGTGCAATCATCAAGAATCCGCCCCTCGTTCTTCAGCCGAATGTAAAGTTTTGATAAGCGGGGAGCATTCAAAAGCCCTACCATGGCGGTTACAATACCGCTTCTTTGGATGAGGTCCACCTGCCGTTGAAAAATGTTCGAGGGGTCGTTATCGAATCCCACAATAAACCCGGCAGTAACTTCCATCCCCTGCTTTTGAATGTTATTTACACTTTCCAACAAATTCCGTTGTTTGTTCTGAAGTTTGTTGCACTCCATCAAACAGGATTCTTCGGGAGTTTCAATCCCCACAAACACCTTGGTAAACCCCGCTTTATACATCATTTCCATCAAAACTTTATCGTCGGCCAAGTTAATTGATGCCTCAGTGGTAAATATAAAGGGATAATTTTTTTGAGCCATCCAGTTGGTGATGGCAGGCAGCAATTCATTTTTCAATTTTTGCTTGTGACCAATAAAGTTATCATCTACAAAAAAGACACTGCCGCGCCAACCTACCTGGTATATCTGTTCCAATTCTGCCAAAATCTGTCCGGTTTTTTTGGTGCGGACCTTCTGCCCGAATAACGCGGTTATATCGCAAAATTCACAATCGTAAGGGCATCCACGCGAATATTGAATGGTAGCCCCGGCGTATCTTTTATGCTTAATCAATGAATAATCCGGGATGGGCGAAAGGGTGATGTCGGCAAATTGCCGTGTTTGGTAAACCCGCTTTGGAGCATGATTGGCTAGGTCGTCAAGAAAAAGCGGGAGAGTGATTTCTGCTTCGTTCAGTACGAAATAATCAATATCAGGGAATTGTTCGTATTCTTCGGTAAACAGAGGCCCGCCGGCTACAATTTTTTTATTTAACTTTTTACAAGTTGCAACAATTTCTTTTACCGATTCCTGCTGGATGGTCATGGCGCTGATAAAAACCATATCGGCCCAGAGTATATCACTGTTATGAAGCTTGGAAACATTCAAATCAACAAACTTTTTTTTCCATGTTCCTGGAAGCAACGACGACACGGTCAGAATCCCCAAGGGGATGTTTACTGCTTTTTTCGAAATAAATTTTAAAGCATGTTTAAAGCTCCAATAGGTATCGGGGCATTTGGGATAAAGTAACAGTGCATTCATGGCCATAAAACTTTCCCTCAAAATTATAGGCTATTGAAATATTGGACAAAAATATGGGGCAAGGGTGAATAATTATATGGGATATTAGCCAGGATTGGGGTAAAGAACCATTTTCGTGGGTAACGGGCATTCGCCCCATTTGCAGTTAAAGGGTCTCTTTTAACTTTAACAAGTATTGGCGCGAAACCGGCACTGTCTCCTGGTAACCCTTGATGGAAATCCAATGTTGGTTGAAGTTACGGCTCAGTTTATCGATATAATGTATATTTACGATGCTTGTACGATGGGACCGTATGAAATTGGAATAGGGTTTAATCTGCAATTCAATATTTTTCAACGTGTTGCGAATAACCTTTTTCTTAAAAACATCCTCCTCTTTAAAAACAATCTCCACGTAGTTATCCGACGACTTTACCAAAGCAATTTCAGCTATCTTCAAATTCAAGCTTTCTGAGTTATTGTCGGAACTAAACTGGATGGTTTTGTTCAAAATATCTTCTTCATATTTTTCCACCTGTTTTTGAAGAATCTTCTTTTCAAGAACCAACATCTCATTTTGATGTTTGATGCGGGTGATTTTATCATACAGATTCACAATTATCAACAGAACCAAACCTATGAGGCCTACTTTAAAAACCACAAAGAATGTAATTACCACTGTGCCAACAAAATGCAAGTAGAAGATTAAAGCTGCCGAACTTAAACTCAAAAAGGCAAAATTGCTTAGCAATACCGGGATTAATTGTTCATCGGCATTTGAGCCTGCCCGTTGCTCATACCACAAATAACTGATTTTAATGGATGCCAGAAAGAAAAACACAATGGCGCCTGTTCCTAAATCGAAAATCAGCCGGTTGTTACTATCGAACGAATCTTCGGGGAAAGGTTGAAAAAAAAGCAAAAAAAGGAAAAGTCCAGAACAAATACTTAGATAAAAGGTCAGGTTTTCGTTGATTACCTGATTTACCGGGCTCGGTTTTTGGTTCACTTCTTCTTCGATATTTTTTCAATTGTTCAATCTCTATTCATAAGCGGGGCATAAAATCTCACTTTTTACAATGTGATTGATGACCGTAACTCAAAGTTACACCAATAAAATAAAAACATAGCGACTCCTGGAAAAAATAAACGGGTCAGGATGACAAACAACTTTAATTGTAAAATGGGTTGCCAATTATAAAAGCGTGTTAAATATGCATTGGGGTTGAACCATCTCGTAGATGTAACCTTTATTCCGGATGAGAAAGAAATTACCTATTTATCATAACTGCCAACATGTTCAGATATTGTTTATACAGTACAACTAAAACTGACTTTAGAATTATTAACCTTTAGAGAAACCGTTTTACAATTACTTGGGTAGGTTATTGAACAGGAATTATGGTTTTGTAATAATTTCATAGCGTCCTTATTCTCATACAAGCCTGTGCATTCTATCACTCCCTGTGGAGAATACCTGATAACTTTTAACAAGGTGTTTTCAACTTCAAAAACAAACCATGAACCGGCTCCCTCGCCGCTTAACCATTGTGCGTTTTCAGGAATATTTGGGTGCCGTTCAGGAGCCGGCAATGTTGCAATCAGCAACTGTTTATCTAATTTCCGCAACGGGTAAAAGAGTTCACCTTTTGATAATTTTGGCAGTACCAACCGATTATCCAGTGCATTTACATTGCTGATTGGCTTTGGGGAGAGCGGTACTTTGAAATTTAATCTAAACCAATGCCCGATTCCTGGCTTCCCTGCCCTTATTGCCGTATTTACAAACCGGGAACAGTTGCTTCCGTTTATTTTGAAAGGCCCGTAAGGGATAGGGCTGTTTTCCTGCATCTGTTTGGCTTTGGCAAAAGCCGGTTCAAAATGTATCGGGCAATACGATGCGTAAAGTTCACCTTCACCATGACAGGCAGCGTTATTTTGCAATTCGTAAAGTATATCCCAATAGTTTTCCAATCTTTCACTGTCTTCCGAAAAAACCGGAGTTGTTTTTAGCTCCAAGTCATGGTCAGTTTCGGCACTACGCACCCTGCCATGCTGATAAGGTGTATGGTAACGTCCAAAATCGAAGTAATGGGCTTTCCGGTTTTTGCTGTCGATAAGTACCAGAGCGGCATGGCCCACTTTGTAATAGTTGTTTTGGTTTATACCTAAGAGCAATGTAATAGGGTCGTACCAGGCACCCGGCTGTTTGCAATAGGTTTGCGGCCAGGCAATGGCAATGGCAAATCCTGTATATATATTATTGGAACTCATAATTGGATTTTTTTTATAGAACCATTTAATAAATCGGAATAGCTCATTTTAGACTGTCCATCGGATACCGAGACCTGTGTAATACTTACCGTCTTTAATCCGCCATCGCGGTACATGATAACATTTATTGAATTATCCTTTGAATGGGTGCCCGAATGAAAATCCAATATTTTTTCGGTCGTCATATTATCCCGATCCTCTTTGTAAAATTTTTCAAACCACTCTTTTCTCATTTTGCGGTGTTCATCGTTATACAAGGTTACTGATGACCAGATGTGAGGGCTGCTTTTATCCATCTGCCGGAAATATTTATCATTGCCATCCCAGATAAACTCTGTCAAGTCTCCTATATTACCATTTATGTGTTTAACGGCTACAATGGTAAAAGGCTCTACATTGGCCAATACTTTTGGTGCAAAAAACTCATGAGCAGAAAGTCCGGAAGAAGTAAACTCTAAAAGTATTATCCCCCGGCTTATGGTATGGAGTTCCTGTTTTTTGTGTGGAATGAAACCACCATTGAGCAAACAATTTACATTTCCGGTATTATTCATTGCAATCCATGAACCGCCGGCTTTTTCATCTTTTGGATATGCTACTTCAAAACTTCCATGATGATAGATAGCAGGAGGAATGGTTGGCCGGAGCACTTTTTCATCCCGGTTCGAAGTAAGAACAAACGGGTTATCCCGCAAATGTGGTATGTAAGTTACTGTACACATTGGTCTTTACGGTACCTGATGGTTGAATAGGCCACACCAAAGTTTGCATCGGTACTATTTCCCATACCAAGGGCTATCAAACCAGCTTTAATTAGTGCCTGGTGATGGATGCTGTGCTCGATACAATAGGCCATTTCCCTGCCAACCGAGCTTTTTATATGGTTTTGGGCAATTCCTCCGGTAGTGTAGTCGGCTTCCAGTTTTACAGGAAGATTTACATCCAATGTATCAATCCCCTTAATCAACCGGTCGATGGTTTGATTGGCAGATTCAGGGTTATTTTCTATCCTTACGTCCCGTTCCCGTTTATCGTAGCTGATGGTGCCCGAAAATGAACCTGAAACCAGTAACAGATAAAATTCAAGAATATGGCGGACATGTTGGCCGATACTTGCACCAGAAAGTATTTCAGGTTTCGAGGTATAATTTTCCACCGGTAAGTTACCCAATAAATCCTTTATCTGTAACAGATTATCTTTTGCGGCTGTTTTCATAACTGGTCAGATTAAATAGCTTTTCTGAAATTATTTGCTATATCGGCAAATACCTTCAATTCTTCAATATCCACATGATCATCGAGGTGTTTTCCATAATGGGCTTTTACTATTTTAAAATTCTCATCAATAAAGAAATCTGCCGGTATCAGGTTCATGCTGGCATCTTTGTCTACGGGTAAATTCAGGTCTTTAGTGTCCTTTTTAGCTTGCCCGACATTGGCTACCAGCATGGTTTTCATCATCTTCAAGGTCGATTGTTCCACTCCGTATTTTTTGTAAATATTTTTGTCAGGGTCGCCAATAAGTGGCCATGGACTTATACCCTGGTGAAATACCGAAGATGAAAGTTTCTCGTTCGAGCTTTCAAATAAAAACAGCAATTGTACACCGGCATTCTTCAATTTTACATTGCTTCCCATAATTTGGTGTACCCTGCGGTTACAAAACGGGCAACTTACATTGCGGTAAAAACTGAGAATGATTTTTTTGCCCCTGTAATCCGATAATTTCACATCGTTACCATAAATATCTTTCGTAACAAAATCAAGTGCTGCATTTCCTGCTTGTAGTTTCATGCTTCTAATTTTTTAAGTTCTATTTTAACTTTCTATGTTATATGTCGGGAGAAATAGTAAACCTGACAATTTTTAAATAAAAAAATACTACTTATCGATTAAAAAAATTGCATAACCTCAATACCTTTCTATATCCCGTTCCGATGGGGATTAATTGAATTTGGGGTTACTTATAAATCTACCAATATGTAAGGTCTGCTGAAAAACTCCGAAGGAGTTGAAGTTGAACGGCGAATCCCTCATGTAAGTAATAACCATGGGTGCAACCCGTGGTATTTACCATAAATAAAATATTGACCCCGGAGCGGGTCAAATAATTGAAACAGATTAAATGGAATCCTTTCTGGGTTCATCCCTGATACCCCACCCCGTATTGCCATACGGGGTTATTCACCTTAAATCCTTTTAAGACTTCAAATACAAATATTTTTATTGTATTGCTTTGAAAAGCTTGCAGCAAAAACATTACAATATGTTATAAATAACATTAAATGTGTTTGTTATTGGTTTCTAGGCAAGCCCTGGATAGATATAGGCGAATTGTGGCATCGCCTATTTGCTTTACGCCGCGAATCTTAATTTACCATTTAAATTATTGTATTTTCTTGAAATAGATTTGAAGCTCTTTTTCGACACCGTATTCCCGGTTTCAAGATAATATTTAAGCCCTATCAATACATTGAAGAGCATTTTTTTAAACATTCCCTTTACGATCCCCCCCATGAATGATGGTTTTGTAGTATAAAAAGCTGTAATACTGACATTTGTTAGATCAAATGAAACAGGTTCCAGCTTCATTATAACTTGCATCTCTTTTACCATCGGCATATTGCCACCAATTATATCAATGGTTAAAGAATTAAATTCTTCCGCTTTTACAATCCGTTCTTTAATGTTAGTTTTTTTGTCGATGCTGCACTCACGCTCGCACCCAACTTCTCCATTTTTGCCATTCGTTTTATGCGAACCTTCTAGGTTTGGGTTAAAAAGATAGGTTTCGCCGAAACGGTTAAATAAAATATCCCACACCACTTGCTTTGAAGCATGTATTGACACGTTTTCTGTTGTGATTTTTTTAAAATTTTCCATCTTCCAAATTTTTAAATTTTGTTTTACGTTGCAAAGATGGGGTGTAAATTCCGGGTTAATTTAAACCATAAGGCCAATCATTTGTGTTTTTGGTTCAGTCTATATGTAGAAGGTGAACTGCCAAATTTTTCCTGAAAACATTTCGAGAAATGTGCTAAATTGTTAAAACCACAATTATATGCAATATCAGTAATTCTTTCCGAAGAAACTACCAATAATTCTGCCGCCTTCACAAGTTTTTTGTTTCTGATAAAGTTAGCCGGGCTATCATTATACACCCGCCTAAATTCCCTCTTAAATGAAGAAAGGCTCAGGCTGGTTAATTGGGCCAAGTCCTCAGTGGATAAATCGGAGAATACATGTGCTTCAACAATTTGCGTAAACGAGTAAGTTGTTGGCGAGAATAAACCTGTTAAAATTTGGTTAATTACCAATGAATCATCTGTTTGTGTTAAAAGAAGAATAATCTCCTTTAATTTTAGGATAAGTAAATCTTCATTTACCAATTCAGGGTTTCCGAAATAAAATAACAGGCTTTCAATATATTTGGAAATTAGAATGGTACTTTTCACTTTTGACATTCCACTTCTGATCTCTGTGCTGGGGTTTAATAAAAACTTTGGGAGATCATTTTCATATATTTTTTTTAGAATTGCAGGATGGAAATGGACAGCTATTGTCTGAAATGTGTTTGAAGTACTTGAAGGGAGCATTTTTGTGATATAATTTCCGCATTTCAGCAAAACTGATTCTTTGGTGGGGATTCTTAGTCTTTCAACTTCAGAAATAGCCTCACCAACACCTTCGATCACATAAAAAAAACATGCCTCTTCAGGCATAGGATTCAGTTTTTGAAAAGGAGGTTCGACTATGACTTTCTCAAAAATCATTTTACCATAGAGCTCATACATTTTATGTTCTAAAATCATTTTACAGTCATTATTTGTAGTAAAACGTAAACCAATTCAACTGGATAAATAATTTTATTCATGCGAATTAAACTTATTACAACCTATACATATAAAATACTATCCTGCGTGGATGGGCATTTAACCGTTCCATAGGAGCAATACACGCAGCAATCACCCTGTTTTGGTCGCAACACTACATTACAGTTTTCACATTTGTAGAAAAACTGACAGGTATCCGTAGGCATTTCTTCGGATTTTTTATGTCCGCAGTTTGGGCAGGTGATGGTGGAGAGTTTTTCGATTTTCATAAGGATACTTTTAATTTCATTTAAAATTCACCAATGAAAACCATTGGTTTTTGTCAGAGTAAATATTCTCGATTTTCAGACCGGTTGCTGTCGCAAAATTTTGAATATCAGCATCTGTGAATTTATGTGAGTTTTCGGTATGAATCGTTTCGCCCTTTTTAAGGAAAACTCTTTCGGGGAAATCCGCACTTCTGATAACCACATCCGTTGTTGACATTAGGTGCATCTCGATACGGGCTTTCTCTGCATTATAGAATGCAATATGCTTAAAATCGTTGGGGTTGAAATTGGTTTGTGCGTATTCATTTATTACATTGAGTATGTTTTTATTGAATAAGGCTGTAACACCCTGTTTATCGTTATAGGCAGCTTCAACAATATCAATATCTTTTACCATATCGAGACCAAGAAGAAACCGGTCGCCGGGTCTCATAAGTGTTTTTATATCCAATAGAAAAGCGGTGGCTTGTCGCCGTGTAAGATTCCCCAGGGTACTCCCAAAGAAGCAGATTAATCGGTTGCCTTCACCCGGGAGCGTTGTCAAATGTTTCATAAAATCGGCAAGAAGTCCATGTATTTTTAAGCCCGGATATTTGACTGCAAGAAAACCGGCTGATTTCATTATGGCTGCCTCGCTAATATCAACCGGAATATACCTGATATGATTCAATTTACTTTTTGAAACAGTATCTAAAAGAATGGATATTTTTGAGCAATCACCACTTCCAAGTTCGATGATATTAAGTTGTTCAGAATTGCCGATGATTTCGGAAACAATGCCTTTTAAAATTGATTTTTCGGTTCGGGTGGGATAATATTCCGGCAATTCAGTAATTTTCTCGAAAAGCAATGAGCCATTGTCGTCGTAAAAAAACCTGCTGGAAATATATTTTTGTTTTGCTGTAAGCCCTTTATAAATATCTGCTATTATTTCATGTTTGCTTTCTCCGGTAAGAAAATTACCAATGACAAACTGTTTTTTTTTAATGGTCGGAACTTCTAAAAAATCCATAGCTTTAGTTTTAAATAAATATTATCGCATCGCGCTTAAATGCTCTGGTACCCCCGTTTCAAAAGGGTTTTCAGGGTCGGCGCTCCATTCGAACCAGCCGCCATCGTAAACCGATACTTTAGGCCAACCCATGAGCCAGGCATTAAACCAGGCTTCGCTGCCACGCCATCCGGTGCCACAATAAAAGGCCAGGTGTTTGTCGGGGCTTATGCCATTTGATCTCCATATTTTTTCTATCTCATGATATTCGCGGGTGGTGTGGTCGAAATTTCGATAGTTCTCCATGTGGTAGGCATCGCTGCCACAATCGGCAAAAATGGCTCCGGGAATGCGGCCTTTGGGTTCGATATAATTGTAACCGCTAACTTGGCCAATGTATTCGGGCCAGCTGCGTACGCAAACCAGTTCGGATTTAGGAGAAGCCAACATTTCTTTTGCTTCCGGAGTGTCCACTACCAGTTCGGGGTGGGCTGGGATAGCTGTACCAAATTCTGCAACCGGTTTTTTTTGTTCATCTGTGTATGAAACCTCAAAACCCTCATCTATCCATGATTGAAATCCCCCGTTTAAAACCCTTACATCTTTAACCCCGGCATACATCATGATAAAAGCACAACGAATAGCTCCAATATCGCCTGCGGCACTGCCCGGAAATTCATCGGCATTGTCAGGGAACATAAATTTGCCATACAGAATTACCGTTGTATCGGAGGTTATTCCATGCTCTTCGAAGGCTTTTTTCAGTTCTTCGGGAGTGCGCCTGTTCCATGTTTCGGGGGCTTCCAATGCGAGGGTATCCATATCAATGGCACCCGGAATGTGACCGGTTAAATAGGCATCGCGGTAACGATAATGCGAGTGGACCACCATAAATTTATGGTTGTAGTAATGGCCCGGTTTTTCACCCGAAATGAGTTGTTTGACCCAGTTTGCCGAAACAAGATTTTTAAATCGTTCCAGGTTTTGCATGGATAAGTTGGGGTTGCTAGCCCATTCGTCCACAAAATGATAATAGACCGATACCTTTTGATATCCTGATTTTATAAAACGTTCCGCTACTTTTTGAATTTCTTCTGAATCATATCCATATATCACAATTTCATTTTCAGGCAACAAGTTTTTAAATCGGACTATCTCAATCCAGTCCATATAATTTGTCCATTTAAATGGCAAACTTATAGCCCCTTTTATATGGCCACCACGTGATTCGTTTTGAATAGGCCACCCATTATAGACATCTACAGGGCGAATGTCTATTATTTTCACTATCTGGGAATCATTTTTTTTTAAAAGAGATGTTGTGGTAATTTCCTGAAATTTATGTGACATATTCTTTAAGCTTTAGATTAACAAATTTTACTCTTTTACAACTTGTACGCCCTTCCAAAAAGCTACACGGTTTTCAATACCTTTTGCAAGTTCTTTGGGTTGCGGATAATACCAAACGGCATCTTTATTTTGCTTACCGTCAACCTCTAAATCGTAATAAGAAGCAGTTCCTTTCCAATGACAGACAGTATGAGTTTCGCTGCTTTTTAAAAATTCTTTTTTTACCGACTCAAAAGGAAAGTAACTGTTTCCCTCTATGTTAATAATGTCGTTGCTTTCAGCAATAACCTGGTTGTTCCAAATTGCTTTCATATTTATAATTTTAGGGTTAACCGAATATTCCGGTAATTGTTTATAATTCAACACTAATTGGGAAGGTTTTTAAGAATGTCATCAACTGTTGACCGGTTCTTGTAATCCGGGTCGAACTGCCGCCAAACAATGGTTCCATTTTTATCAATGATGTAAGTTGCCGGAATGGGCAAACGTTGTGAATCATCGGAATGGGTTTCTTTCAGATTTCCGCTTAAAACCGTGTTGTAAACAAAAAGTTGTTTCGAATCGGGAGTAAAGGTTACATCGTAGGCATCGGTAATTTTATATCCTTCATCATAAAGTAGCCTGAACTTTGCTCCGGTTTTATCAGTCATTTTGTCCAAATATTCGGGTTTTTCGGGAGATATGGCCACTACGATTGCCCCTTTATCTGTTATCAGCGACAGACTGTCTTGAATTTGTGCCAGGTGTTTGTTGCAAAACGGGCACCAGAACCCACGGTAAAAGATAACAACCACGGGGCCGCTTTTAATAGCTTTGTTCAGATCGAACACTGCGCTATCGGCATCAATAGCCTTAAATACAGGGGCTTTAGTGCCTGTTGCTAATCCTTTGGCATCTTCTACACCGCGTGTGGCTTGTGAATAGCCCAAAGAAGTAAAAATTATCATTGAAATGAATAAAATAATTGTCTTCATAATTAAAATTTTAAGTATTGTGAAAAACCAATCAGAATTAAGATAATCCCTATCAGCCTGCTAATCTGTATCGAAAGGAACTGGAACTTTTCTAAAACTATTTTGCTGAGTTTTGCATAAACCCACAAAACCAACATTTTACCAAAACAAACTGAAAGTACAACAATGAAAATGGTAAACAGACCCATCTTCGTGTATTGGTTGTGATTGATGAGTGTTGCCGCAAAAATCCAATACAACAACACCTGTAAACTGATAAGATTAAGAAATGCACCCCTGACAAATTCGTTCCGGTTTCTATCCTGGTCTGCTTCAAAATGGTTTTTTTTCAATAAAAAATATATTCCGGTAAACACTGGGACGGCCACAAATAACCATTGCACCCAACCCATATTTTTAATCGCCGTTGAAATAATACTTCCAGCCATCAACGCAACAAGTACAAACAGAATCTCAACAAGCGAAGCTCCCCCTGCAATTTTCATGGCAGTAGGCAAGCCTTTCCGGTACGAAACTTCCAAAACCGTAAGATTGACCAGTCCCAGTGGCATGGCACCAATGATGGAGGCCAGAAGCGATACAGATATAAGAGTTATCAATTCCATTTTACGGATAGATTATTTCTGCAAATTCATTCCTGTTTGGGATTCTTTACCGATTAGTTTAACAAAGGGAACAGAAGGCCCCCAAAAGCTCCCTCCATCTATCTGCACAAAAATCCGGGTAACTTCTATTTCCTTGTTGTTTGATTTTGTAAATACTTTGTACCTGTTTTCACCCGATTGCCTGAATTCGAAACTATGCTTTGTATAAGAAACAAACCTAAACTGAATGGAATTAGGCTTATTTTCAGTGTTACCTAGCAATTCAACATCGTAGGCATAGCGGTTTTGCACCCAGGTTAACGGCTCTGTACGGTTGCCATCTGTTTTCTTTACCCAAAAGGCACGAACAGGAGAATCATTATTTAACGAACCATCGGATTTAAAATTAAGGGCGTACCATATCTCATTGGCATCACGGCTCCGGGAAATCTTAAACAGACAGTCTGGTGAATTGCACGGTGATGACACTCCGGGGGTAAATGATGAGCCAATTAGCCACATTGCCAACCATAAAAAAAACCCCGGTATGTTAACTGTTTTCCGCATGGTACGATTGCTAATTAAAATCTATTTTCCTGCAATTTTTTGTCCCACTTCCAGCAATTCATCAGCGTTATGGTATCCCATTGTTTTGGCAACAAGGTTTCCGTTTGCATCTACAAAAAGCAATGTAGGGTAACCGGTAACTTCAAATTTTGAGGCCAGGTTTACACCTTCTCCTTTCTCAGCATCGATGGCATAATTGATGAATTTTTCGTTGAAAAAAGCACCTACATTTCCATCGGGAAAGGTTTTTGACTTGAGCAATTTGCATGGTCCGCACCAACTGGCATAAATATCCAGGAAAATAAGTTTGTTTTCCCTTTTAGCCAGTTGCAGAACTTCGCTCCAGCTTCCTTCCTGAAAATGAATACCGGCACCGGTATTTGAATTTTCCGCAGGAGTTGGCTTCATAGCTGTTGTCAGGAGAAGCACAACAACCGATAGTATATAAATTAACTTCTTCATGGCATATTATTTATTCAGGTTGGTATTCGGCATGAACAGTAACTTCTACTGTTTTTGCAATATTGGTCGATGGCTTTCCATCAACAAAAGTTATCCCATAATCGGCAAGGGTTACATTAAATTTACTTTGTACTTCTACTGTACTTCCTTTTACTGTAATAGTCCCCTTTTCTTTAATTGCTTTTGTCACCCCTTTTATGGTCAACTCACCTTCAACATTGACCTGATAGGTGTCATCTTTTGAAAAATTGATTTCTGACAAGTTGGTAATGCTAGCTTTGAGCTTTGTTTTGGGGTGGTTTTTTGTATCCAAAAACTTATTGCTGTTGAAATGTTTCTGCATCAAGGCTTTTTCAAACTCAAATCCCTGCATAGGCACCGAAAAGACCACTTCGCCTGTCGATTTGGTAATGGTACTCACAGCAACCATATTATTAGCTTCAATATTTTCGGCCGGAGTGGAGGAGAAGAATTTGATATGCGATTTGGAGCTTACCCATTTATCGGTACTTTGTGCATATCCGGCAGCCGAAATAACTAAGGCCGCCACTAGTGTAATTAAAACTGACTTTTTCATTTGTCTCAAATTTTAAATGTTCATCGATGAATTACTTTTTTACGATATCGCTTTCTTCGAGAATCACATTTTCATAAAGTTCAAGGTCATCATCATACGATGCCCCTGAACGGATGACACCTTTTACTGTAATCGTCTGGTCTGTTGATAAACCTATCGTATTTTGGTTGGTTTCGGGTGTAAATGTTGCACTAACACCGGCTTTATCAGAGTTTTCCTTGAGCAGCACAACTTTATTACCATCGTAATTTTCTGATATTTTTGCGATGGTTCCGGTTATTTTCAGGATTTTCGAGTCGCCATCGGCAGCCAGGTATTTTTGGTTGGCAGCATCCTTGTTTGCCAAGTATTCTGAAACAATTTCGTTACTGGTAAGGCTGAAGTCGGTTTTTCCTGACTGCACATCGCGATGGGGCATGTTAAACAGATAGAGAGCTACACTGCCACCAATAAATAGACCTGCAAGTCCCACGATTGTGATTATTTTGAACCATTTTTTCTTTTTCATTATTTCACAGCGTTTTTAGCAGTTACCATAGCGGTTGCAATTTCTACATCCGATTTTGCTACGCTCACCTGATGAATAAGTTCTTTGGTTTGGGCATTAAAGAAATAAACCATTCCGGTATATTTTAAATCTGCCACGGCGGTATCTAGTCCCAGTTTTTTAATTTCTTCAAGCGAGCTTTTCTTTGTTTCACCGGTTGAAAGGTCGTTACCCACAAAAAGAAAAACGTTATCGGTGTTGTTGGCCATAAAAGCTGCCATTGCTCTTTCGCCGTTTTCTTCGCAAACATGGCACCAACTGGCTTTATTTACAACTGCAATTATTTTGGCCTCGTTTTGTGCCATTACCGATACGGATACTGATAAGATAAGCACCAGGCTTACTAAAATTGACTTTGATGTTTTCATGATTTCAAATTTTAATGAGTGAACACTTAATTTAAAAGTTTAATACTTGATACCCTTCTGTAAAAAGGTTGAGCAGACTCGGATGGTCTTTATATTCGCTTAAAAGTGTAATTTTTGCTTTTTCAACTTCGGTTTTTACCCCAAAAGCATTGGCACAAAATGTACATGCTCCAGTAATATTAGGCTTTAAGCCTAAATAAAGTTTGTGTAGTTTATTATCTTCTTTTTCAAGTTCACCAATCCATTTGGTACCTGCACCTTCAAAAATAATTTTTAAGTCTATTTTATTTTCAATAGCCTCACTGGCTAACATAAAAGCGTTCGATACTTTGCCTAAGGCTTCAACCGTATTAGTGTCTGAAAACACTATAATTGCAATTTTTGTCATACTATTTTGTTTAAAGTGAAACTTATTTTTTGTTTTTTGAAGGAGTAGTCGGAAAATTTTACCAACCTGACACCTTAATTTCGTTTTAACAATTATTTAAGAGATTACGGGTTGCTTAAAACTCTCTCAATAGCTTTCCTGTCAAGTATTCCGTAATGTTCGAATAATTTGTTGCCCGACTTATAAAATGTGAAGTATGGGACATTCCCGACATGTAACTCCTTTACCAGATTTTTACTGGCATCGGCATTTATTTTTACTATTCTGACCTGGTTTTTATATTCAGTTTGCAGGCTGTCAATCAGTGGTATCATTTTACGGCAGGGGGCGCACCACGGGGCATAAAAGTTAATAAATACCGGATCGTCTGAATTAATTAACGCATAAAACTCATCCGGTTCTATCTTATTTTCTTCATCAGGCTTTGCACCGGGTTCAATAACTACAGGCAGGTTGCTCAGGTTCCAATCCATGATGCCTTTTTCGAGATTATAAACCTGATTGTAACCATTCTCGGCCAGAATTTCAGCAGATTTTTTACTACGCCAACCCGTATTGCAATAGAGAAAGACCGGGTGGTCTTTGGGCAACAGAAGTAGTTTTTTCCTGAAATCCAAAACATAATAATTCATCTGCCTGGCATTTTTAATGTGGCCGTTGGCATACTCCGAAGAAGTGCGTACATCGAGTAATGTTATTGTGCCGGAACTTATTTTGTCTTTGAATTGTGACGAAGTTAAATTGGTAACATCCTGTCCCTGGCCAGAGGCGCTGGTCATTATCGCGGCTAATGGCAATAGTATCGAAAATCTGTTCATAACAATTTATTTAAACAGATAGTCGAAAAAAACAATGAGACCTGACAGGTAAGGCTTAAAAGTTATACAAATAGCAACCAACTATATTGCCGATTCACGCGTATAAAAAACGGCATGGGAATAGTTAGGTATCCTATTTTTGTGTATTACACAAATTAAAAAAGTACATTAGTTACAAATGTAACCAATTATGTTTATTTTTATTCCTCGGTAATATATTATATTTAAGGCAACCTCAACTGATTATTCACAATGGAGTACAGTTTCGACAAATCCTTAGGGCATCTTTCTCAAGTAATTTCAAAGAATTTGGGCAGCAATCTCGAAAAAAAACTCATTGAAAACGGAATCTCTTTAACTGCTGAACAGTGGAGCGTTATTTCGCTGGTATATCATAAAAAAGATTTGAACCAAAATGCCATTGCTAATACTTATGGATTTGATAAAGTAAGGGTTTTACGTATTCTAAATGTTCTTGAGGCTGAAAAAATAATTTATAGAACAACGGATGCATTAGATAAACGATCGCGAAAGGTTAATATCTCAGACAAGGGAGTAAGCCTGTACCATAAAATTGTACCCTTAGCACAAGAAACCATTGATAATGCCCTTAAATCCTTAACTCAAGAAGAGGTTTCTCAATACATGCAACTGTCGGGTAGGATTATTCAAAATCTTAGTTCCAAATAGGTTTCATTTATGATAGCCGGAAGCCCATAACCAACACATCATCAATACGGTGATAGTCCTTTGTCCATTCGTTAAGCTCCAATATTAACCGTTCCTTTTGTTTGTTAAAATCGGCTTTATGAATTCGTTCAAGCAACTCCCTAAAGTTTTTAGAACCAAATTTCATTAAATTTTCACCACCCAACTGATCCTGGTAACCATCGGAAAACAGATAAACCACATCGCCGGTTTGGTAAGGGATTTCGTGCAAAGTAAAAGGTCTGTCTTGTTTTATATAAGTTCCAATAGGCATTTTATCGGCTTTAATTATCTGTATGCCAAGCTCGTTAATCAACACGAATGGATTATTTGCACCCGCATACTGTATGGTTTTGGTGTTTGGCTGAATGATACAAAGCGACATATCCATTCCATCGGCTATGTTATCCTGTGAGTTCGATAACGTATTGATAACGTATTCCCTTAGTTTGTTTAAAATTTCATTGGCCACCAAATTTCCGGGTTTCACAATTTCATTCAAGAATGCAACCCCCAACATACTCATAAAAGCACCGGGAACCCCATGCCCTGTACAATCGGCAATGGCAATTACAATGGAATCTTCAACCTGTTTAATCCAATAAAAATCACCACTTACCACATCGCGGGGAAGATATAAAATCATGTTTTGGGGCAACACTTCACCCACATAATTTAAGCTGGGCAAAATGGCTGCCTGAATATTAGAAGCGTACTGGATGCTGCTTTGTATTTTTTCAGCTTGTTCCCGTATTTTCCGCTCCTGTTCAAACCGCTCAGTAATATCGGTGGAATATACCATGCAAATATCTGACTGACTGACCCCCCGGAGCATCATCCGGTAAACCTGGCCGTTTATCCTTTCTTCACGGTTTTGTATCTTATTATTCGATATAAAGTCAGTAATTTCCAAATCGGTCAGAGCCTGAACAATTTCCCGGGCATCAACTCCTTTTTGTAATCCATTAAAAGTTTGTATAGCAGCAGGATTGGCATCAACAACCAAAAATCTGCTATCAAAACGGAAAACAGGCTCTGGATTAAGACGGGCAAACAAGGCCATTGATTCCAATCTTAGTTCAGCAGCATGTTGTGCTGTTATATTTGAACTATACACATGGCATAACCCCAATTCCTGAACTCCTTTCAATACCAACTGCAAAAACTGTGTACCTACTTGTACCTTTATTTGTTCATTTTTGTTGCCCTCTATAATTGACAAAATATTCAACTGTTTTAATTCTGGTATCAAATCCAAGGCATTTGAACCCACCAATGTTTCTTTTTCAAATAAAACTGAGGCTGCCCGGTTGGCTTCTTTTAATTTCAGATCGTCCCCAATACGCATTACCGGGTCGGGGTTGTGTTGGGCAAACAAAGCAAAGCTTTTAAGCTGATCCTTTAATTTCAATTCTTCGGTAACATCTTCTATTACAGCCAGGTAATTTGTTAACACCCCGGCATGATCCATAATGGGAGTAATATTTGCTTTTCCCCAATATAAACTTCCATCTTTCTTTTTATTCTGGAAAAGTCCCTTCCAATTTTCTCCTCTATTGAGCGTATCCCACATTTCTTTATAAAATCCGGCAGGTTGGTGCCCCGATTTCAGAATTCTTGGGTTGGCACCTTCTATCTCTGTAAAACGGTAACCTGAGTGCTCTTCGAATGCCGGATTCACAAAAACAATTTCGCCACCAGTATTGGTTACCATCACGGAATCGGTGGATTGTTCAATGGCATTTTGAAAAAGCTGTCGTTGATTTTTTTCTACAATAAGTGCCGTTATTTTTGATGCGTAAACATGAAAAACCCCTAAATCGGTGAGTGCCCTTAAATCAAGCTGATAAAACTCTTCCCCGATTTTTGTTTGAAAGGTTTTTATGGTATTGGAATCAATAAAAGAACTGAAATTAAATTGACTGAGTTCAGGTATTACTTTTTCAATAAAAGTACCCTCTTTTGGAATATTAAAAAGCATCTGGGCTGTTGGATTTGCCTTTTGAATATGACCATACCTGTCAACCCGGATTACTGGAGCCGGATTAAATTCAGCAAACAAGGCATTCGATTTAACCTTATCTTCTTCTAGAAAAGTTTCCGAAGGTAAAAGTTCAATTAATTTCCATCGGGTTTTTGTGGTGCATTTGGGACAATAGGGAACCAAATCCCCTTTTTGTACTGAAACGGTTGAATCGTTACAATGATGACAAGTGATATTCGCATCAAAATTGGCTACCTCGCCACTCACAAAATTAAATTTCGATAGCACCGATGAATACGTTGAGACCAAATAGGGCACCAGAAATGTCAGAAAAAACTGAATGAAATGAAACTGTTTAAAGCCGGAAAAAATACTTTCCCATTGGTTTATCAGGTTTAAGATAACACCTACAATTAAAGCCACTTTTATTGCCCTTTTATAAACCATTGAATTGAAAGCTTCAGTGATATATTGTGTTTTATTCATAATGAATTTTTAAAGAATTTGGAATTGAAAGGCATTTATAAAGTAATTTTAATGTAAGGCTAAACATGGGACAACGAACGATAGCAATATCCACAACAAATTAATTTGCCAGCTTTTTGATGAAAATGAAAATAGCAAGATGCAAAAGATGGAACCAAATAAACCATCAACTTTTAAAGCTTGTTCAAAAGAGGCCTGCTCTGTGGTAAGGGTTGAGAAAAGTCCTATTCGCAGCAATAATTGCATACTATCAATTTAATAAGTTTGTTTTTCCAGTTTATCGTGGATTATTTTTTTTAGGCTTTCTAAATCAATGAGCTCTTTTTTATCATCAGTTAGTGTTTTTTTAATAGTTTCTTCAAGAAAAATAGATTGTTTCTCGTAGGTTTTGCAGGCATCACACATGAGTTTATGAACCTTGAGTTGCAGGAGCTCATGCCACGCGAGTGAATAGTGTAATTTCCTTTCAATAAGTTCTGTAGCTTTTAAGCAAGAAAGAAATAATAGGTGCATTATTTTTTTCATCTTCTAGTTTTTGAACCAATTTTTATCAACGCAATCTCTCAACTGTAGTTTAGCCCTGTGAATGATTTGCCAGTAATTAGTAGTTGCTATATCCAATTCCTGACAAATTTCATCGCCATTTTTACCTGATAGGTACTTTAGTTTTACGCAGGTACTCCATTTTTCGGGCAGGACGTCTAAACACTTTTTTAATATCAACTGGAATTCAATATCATCTAATAAATTCCCATTTTCTTCATCCCATGATTCCGGACGTTTCTCCTGTTTCCATCCTCCGTATTGATCAAAAAAGTTCGAAAAGGATTCATTTTCAAAATTGACCGTCTTTTGAACTTTAGTACGATAAACATCAATAATCTTATGATTAAGAATGGCAAAAAGCCAGGTTTTTGGGGAGCTATCACCCTGAAAAGCAACCATTTTTTCCGATGCGGCCAAAAAGGTATCCTGTACTAAATCTTTAGCAAGTTCAATATCCGACACCTTGTGCTGTGCCCATGAATAAAGCTCGCTGGTATAGGCATTGACCCATTCGGTGAGGATTTTTGGATTAAATTCATTCATTGTATCCAATTTAAGGATGAATACTGTTAGTTGTATTTAGTTTCAAATGTAACTATTTTTTTAAGAAAATAATTCAAAAGTGATAAAACTCCCGTACTGGTATATTTCAAATTACCCAGATTCCGCAGGTGAACTATATAATAGCAAGAAGATCGTTGTTTAACCTAGGCATGGGTGTAACAAAATTGCCGCACTGCAGCTTGTGGATTTAAGCACCAGCCAAAATGGAAATACCTGAAAATCCATGCGGTTTTCAGGTATTTCCATTGTCCGCGGCGGCGGATTGTCGGGGTAGGGCGATTCGAACGCCCGACCTCCACGTCCCGAACGTGGCACGCTACCAACTGCGCTATACCCCGAAATAGATGGCAAATATAAAATTAATATTGGTGCAACTTAAACTGGACTAAAAAATTTTCTAGGGATTAAAGTCTTTTTAGAACCGGGGATCCGGCGACAGAAATTGAAATAAATCCTTTCACTCAGCCAAACCATCGTTTCCTGTATCCAAAACAAACTTCCATCCTTTGGGGGTTTTACGCCAAATGGTGACATAGGTACCATAAGCCACCGAATCGGTTAATTTTAAGGTATAAGTTCCATAGGTATAACCCAAATCACCTGAACGTGCTATGGCTCCATATAAAGGTTCCCAAATTAATGAAAAAGAGGTATCGGGCCGGCTATACAGTTTTGAAAGCTGCCCAATGCCCACAACAGGCATGGAATGATCGCGAAGTATCACGGCAGAATCATGTGCAAATTCAATAAATGCCTTATTCATCCCATGTACTTTTGAGAACTTCGAGAACATCCGGTCCTCATCTATAAGTTCTTGCGGGTTGTTGTTAATGCAACTAAAACCGGATATAATCAGCAAAACAGTTGCTAGTAATTGTTTCATCGGATTGTTGTTTAAGTTTTTAAATAACTGGGTTAAGTTACAAAAAAATTGATTTATTGAAGTATTAATAAAATTCGAAAGACTATATATCATAAATCGTTCTTTTTTTATTATTTTTAAAAGGTGGTTATAACTAACCATTAACAACATATATTAAATCAATTAGAGAACATGTGCCAAAGAGTTGCGATCTTAAACCATTTATTTAGATGGTTTGTTTTGTACAATCTTTTAATATATATTCACTATAATACCCATGACACTTATTTTGCATAATTTAATATAGTTGAAATGACAGAAAAAAATACATTTGACGATTTGGTGTCAATAATTGAAAGCGAGTCGGATGATTTTTATAAATTTCTTTTCAGCCAGATCAACATCGGGATTGGAATATTCTCTACGGACGGGAGAATTATTAAAGCCAACGAACGGCTTTGTGAAACAGTGGGTTATTCCATCGATCAAATAAAAGGGTTGGATATCCGCACCCTTATCAAACCCGATTACATGCCCCGGGTATTAAAGCATATTCAGTTAAAATCAGAAGAACCCTATCAAATAATTGCCATCGATAAGAATGGCAACGAAATGTGGATGGAAATATTCGGAAAATCTATTCAAGTAAAAGAGCAGGAAATTAGGGTTACCGCTATGCGTAACATTACACAACAAAAAAAAGTTGAAATTGATCGCGATGTAATCAACCAGCAATACAAATTATTGTTCGAAAACATGAATGAGGCTTTTGCCCTTCATAAAATCATAACCGATGAACACAACCACCCCATTGATTATCTCTATCTGGATGTAAACTCTACCTATGAAAAACTATTTGGCTTCAAAAAAGAGGAACTTATTCATAAAACCGTACTCCAATTGATGCCCGAAACCGAAACTTATTGGATTGAGACGTTTGGGGAAACGGCACTTACAGGTGTTCCAAAAAGTTACACCAATTATTATAAAACTCTTGACAAGTATTTTGATGCCAAAGTTTATTCTCCCCAGCTAGGGTATTTTGCCTCGGTTTTTACCGATGTAACCGAAAAACGGCGATCTAATTACGATCAGGAGATGAACAACAAGGTACTTCAAATTCAGGTAGAACTGTCTGAGAAAAAGGTAGCCACGTTGCAGGAATTATTATTGTATTGCACCAGTGAAGTCAGCTCCTTTATGCAAACTCATTTTGGTTTTAGCCTGTATATAGACTCATTAAGTGAAATTGAAATCCTCTCCTTCCACCCATCAAATAGGGTAATAGACCTAACAACTCAACAAATCAGTTACTTTAAACACCTTTTGTCCTCTAAACAAAAAAGTTATGAAGCCATCACTATCAACGATGATGATGCCGCGACGATTTTCAACGACGACATAGACCTGGTTTCAAGGCAAAAAGAAACCTTAATCTGCTTTCCCATTTTAGGAGAATCAGGCAATAAACTGCTTTATGCGTTTAAAATTGCCAAAGACCCGGGTGAAAAAATCCCCTATGAGCATTTAATCCGGTTACTTGAAAGCATTTGGCATTTGATTGAGAAACAGAAGTATCACGACCAAATTGTAAAAGAAAAGGAAAAGGCTGAAATTACCGAAAGTCGGTTTTTTGAAATCCAAAAAGCTGGAAAAATAGGTTGGTACGAAGCCATGCTAAAAGAAAATCTGTTCATGGGTTCCTATGAAACCTATAATATATTCTTCGATGAATATTATGATTATCCGGTAACCCCCGCCCATCTTCTCAGTGCCTTACATCCTGACGATCGGGAGCATTTTTTTAACACGGTTCAACAAAATGTAGCTGCCAAAAAAACTGATTTCGATTGGGAATACCGGATTCTTTCCCCAACTAAAGGGGTCAAACACGTGTACTCAAAGGCCTTTTTAAAATTCGATAAAGAGGGGAACCTTATCCGCAGGTACGGAATTGTCCAGGATATAACCGAGAAAAAGAAAATTGAACTTGAACTGAAACGTCATAACGACCGGTTGGAAAGCCTTTTCAGAATTGCCCAGCTAAATGCAACCAACACCCCCGAAATGTTCGATCAGGTGCTTAACGAAGCGTTGTTCTTAACATCAAGCCAGATGGGGTTTATTTTTAAGTACCATGTCCCAACAATGCAATTTACTATTGATGCCAATTCGAAAGACCACATTTCGGACCAACAACGGGAACTATTCAGAAGTATCGATATTGAAGTAAAAAAAACATTTGTAAAAGACCTCATAAAAAGCCAAAAAGCCCAAATCTTCAACAATTTTCCAGACAATTTAATCTTTCTGGGTGTCCACTTAAAGGAGCTGATCCCCTGGAAGAACTTTATGTTGATCCCTGTGATTATAGACAACACTACCTTATTGGGGATTGCATTGACTAATCATACGGCACAATATACCGAAACTGATGTAAAACAGATTACGCTTTTAATGGATAGTGCATTGAAAATTATTGAACGCCAAAAATATCAGGAGGAATTGATAAAAGCTAAGGAAAAAGCAGAAGAAAGCGACAAGCTTAAATCGGCCTTTTTAGCCAATATGAGCCATGAGATTCGGACCCCGATGAACGGTATCATTGGTTTTTCAGAATTGTTTATACAGGACGATATATCGCCTGAAAAAAGGAGAAGCTATGCGAATATAGTGATAGAAAGCGGAAAACAGCTACTGACCATTGTGGACGATATTTTGGATATTTCAAAGATTGAGGTTGGCCAAATCACCCTTTATAACCAACCTGTTACAGTAAACGACATTATTACTGAGCTTTTTTCGTTTTACAGCCCCAAAGCCAAGGACCAAAACCTCTCCCTTTTTCCTTACAAAGATTTGTCGGATGTTCAATCAGTTATTTTAACCGACAAACAACGATTGGTTCAGGTTCTGAATAACCTGTTGAGCAACGCTTTTAAGTTTACCAACAAAGGGCACATTAGTTTTGGATACGCTGCCAAAGGTGACTATTTAGAATTCTTTGTTCAAGACACCGGAGCCGGGATTCCGGAACACATGCACCAACTCATTTTTGAACGCTTCCGCCAGGTAGAAAATCATACCATCCAAAGATTCCGGGGTACAGGATTGGGACTTTCCATTTCGCAAAAACTGGTGGAATTGCTGGGGGGTAAGATTTATCTGGAGTCGGAGGAAAATGTGGGAACCAAATTTTATTTTACAATCCCCTATACAGGAACCATTAAACAGGAGCACCCCGGAAACGCAGAAAAAGAACTGACTACCAACCCTATTACCGCTAATAAAACCATCCTCTTAGCTGAAGACGAAGAGATCAATTTTTTGTTTTTATTTGAATTATTATCAAAACAGGAAATAAAAATCTTACACGCCCAAAACGGGTTGGAAGCTGTTGAGCTTTGCAAGACACATCTTGAAATTGATTTGGTGCTCATGGATGTGAAAATGCCCGAAATGGATGGCCTCCAGGCAACCCGTGAGATACGGTTGACACGGCCCGATTTACCGGTCATCATTCAATCGGCCTATGCCATGGACAGCGATCGGGAAGCCGCGTTTCTTGCCGGAGCTACCGGGTTTGTTTCAAAACCAATCAATAAAAATATTCTGTGCGAACAGATTCAGAAACTCCTTAACACCGAATCCCACGGTTGAAACATCCATGCACTACCTTACACAAAAGGGCATGAATATAACATGGATGTTCCACGAGGCCAACTGAGGACGAAGGACAACCTCAGCAAAGCTAATTAATTAACTAAATATATTCTCGTGAAATATTTTAACTACTGCCAAAATGGGTAATTTATCCGGCAGATAGTATCTTTGGAAAAAAATAAGAAAAATGAACTTTGATTACTACTCATACCTGATCATTCCTTTACTCATTTTTATCGCGCGCATTTGCGATGTAAGTATGGGAACCGTCCGTATTATTTTAGTTGCCAAAGGATTAAAAAAGATTGCTCCCATCATCGGTTTTTTCGAAGTACTTATTTGGATATTGGCTATCAGCAAAATTATTCAAAACCTTGATAACTGGATTTGTTACATTGCTTACGCGGGAGGATTTGCCACTGGTAATTATATTGGCATGAAGATAGAAGAAAAACTGGCTTTAGGTCATGAATTGGTGCGGGTAATAACCAAACGCGAGGCCTTTGATCTTGTCCATGCATTGAAAAATGAAGGATACGGAGTTACATTTATACCAGCCGAGGGAACTCAAGGGTTAGTTGGTGTGGTTTATATTATTGTAACCCGCAAGAAAATCCCATCGGTTATTGAAATAATTCAAACCCACAACCCAAATGCTTTATATACTATCGAAAATATCCGATATGTGAACCGGGATACCTTTTTCGGGTCAAACAAAGAAAGGCATTGGTGGAATTTTGTCCGAAAATAGACCAGGTAAAAAGGTGATGGTGCGAATAACGATGGTACTAAACGTAGTTGCGTGTTTAATTTCTTTTTGTTCGTTTAAATTCATTCTAAAACCGAACCTCCCAAAACCCTTGAAGCAATTACGTTTTAGCGCGGATTAGTGGTCGTAATTCCTATAAAAAGGTCAATCCAACTTTTCTATTTAATCCTTTTTCAAAAATCCTTATCAAAGTCGAGAGTTGAATGTTGCCTTTTGCATTTTCAATCTTTGAAATATAACTTTTTTTTGTCCCAGCTTTTACCGCAAGTTGTTCTTGAGTCAAATTAGCGTCATGCCGTGCTTCCTTAAGCATTTCACTTACAATAAACATTTGAGCTCGTTCTTCATATTCATTTCGAGTGTCTGTTCCAATTTTACCATGCTCCCTTTCAATCAATTCGTCAAAATTGGTAACCCTGCTATAATCTTTCATTTCTTTATATTTTTTAGTTCAAAATATTCGTTTTTCAGTCGCATTGCTTTTTCAATTTCATTCTTTGGTGTCTTCTGGGTTTTCTTTTGAAATCCATTAAAAAGTACAACAAGTCGGTCTTGGTCAAAGCAACAAAATATTCGATAGATATTAGATTCAAATTCAATCTTTACTTCAAAAAGTCCGTCATATCCTGTCATTGGAGCTAAGAACGTTATTGGAACCCTATCAACCTGTTTGATTAATTCAAACACATATTAAACTTTAGATTTTGTACTTAAATCTAAGGTTTTATAGAAATCCATGAAGTAATCACCATGAAATATGATCTGTCTGTTCATATTGCAAAGTTATCTTTTATGATAACAACCACAAACTATTTTTACTTTTTTTTTTGAATGCAGATGCCACTAATTTTTATGCCCACTAACAACCAAACAACCTATAAAGGTAAATTTGAATACTTTACCGACAGCACAAATTTACATTGTTCATCCATAGAACTGAACACTTTGTACACCATTTTAAAAATGAGCGTTTGATCACCCCGCACCGTGGTGGACAGAAGCCCAATTTTATATTCCAGGTTAAAACCACGGATAATTTCAATGGCCTTATTAATCTCTGACTTATAATCGCCGGTCTGTACTGGGAAAAAAGATATTTCGGCTGTTACTTGCTTTTCCATACGTCTGTTTTTAATAAGAGTCCTTTGGGGGTATTAACAAATCAAATATTGAGTTATAAAATTAGTTTTTTTGCTATAATATGGATCTTGCTCAATTGACAAATTACCTTGATCCGCAAGTGAAATTTCAAAATCCAAGCCATACTGATCCGGTTGTTTTGTGTTTACACCAAATTTAAAATCAAAAAAAATACTATTTTTAATACATTGTTTCAATAGTTCTAACAAATCCACAATTATAATGGACAGAGCCTCTTTCGATACATGCCGATTATACTATTTCTCAGGTACCGGAAATGCCAAACACGTATCGGAATGGATGAAATCTGAGGCCGATTCCTTGGGGATACCAACTACGTTAACCGCTATTTCAGAACTTACTGACCGTAGGAAACCAGAAATGACCTCAAGGGCGTTAGTCGGTTTTATAGCTCCTACGCATGGTTTTAATTTTCCGCCCATCATGTTTCATTTTATTTTGCGGTTTCCACGTGCAAAAAACAATAGTGCTTTCATCATGAATACACGTGCCGGTATGAAAGCTGGCAAAATATTCTTGCCCGGACTTAGTGGATTGGCACAACTATTTACTGCTTTAGTGCTACTATTCAAAGGATACCGGATTGTTGGGATGCGTCCGGTGGATTTGCCCTCGAACTGGATTTCGTTGCATCCCGGATTAAAACAAAATGTAATAGAAAGTTTATTTAAAAAAAGAAACGCCGAAGTGCACCAATTTGCTCAAACTATTTTTTCAGGGAAAAAAGATTACAAAGCACTTTATGATATCGTTCAGGATTTAATTATCTCACCTATTGCCATAGGTTACTATTTAATCGGTCGGTTTATCATTGCAAAATCGTTTGTGGCCAGTTCCGATTGCAACCGATGTGGGTTATGCATCAAACAATGTCCGGTACAGGCAATAAAATGGGTCGCGGACCGTCCATTCTGGACTTTCAATTGCGAAAGTTGTATGCACTGCATGAATGGTTGCCAAAAGAAAGCTATTGAAACGGCTCATGGTTACATTGCCCTTGTTATCTTTATCATCAACAGTTTCATTTTTGTTTGGCTTTATAGGAATTTATCGTTGGAAGCTTTTTTTGCTCAGCATTTCAACAAATTTGGCATTGAAATACTCACATTTGTAGTGGATGGAACAGTTTATCTGGGCATGTTCTTTATAAGCTACCGGGTTCTTCATTTTTTTATGCGTTACAGGTGGTTCAATAAGTTGGTGGTATATACATCATTTACACATTACAAGTTCTGGCGGAGGTATGTCTATGGCCTGCATGCTCATAAATAATGCACTCCAATAAAAGGTTCATCATTGATTTAGGAACCCGATTATCAACGTTTAGTTTCAAAATTTTGAAAACCGCCCTTGAAACATTACTTTAGTAAAAAAATAGGCCCAATGACTGCAATGAACCGGATGCTTAAAATAAAACTTTATTTACTTTTTGCGATTTTCCCAACCGCTTTTGCGCTTATCGGATGGCTCATTGCCTGGTATAACCAACTTGAAAAAATGTATGTACCCTTCCTACTGATTGGTATATTATTAGGTTTGTTTATGAACCTAATCTGCTACTCGCGGAAGGTATTTACCATAGCCCTTTTTTACACCCCTCTCCCACTGGCATTGTTCATGCTTAGTTGGTGGATTGCCGATGTTTTTACCTCGGCAACTGTTTCCCTGGTAGTTGGGTTTGTTGGGCTGGGTATTGGTTTTTGGCTAAATAAGGAGTTGGTGCTGCCTTTTCAGTTTTACAAAATTAAAAAACGGATTTTGGCCGTGGTTTACTTCTTTTTTTCCATTGCCTGTGCCGGTTTTTTCCTAGGAATTCCTGTTTTTAACATCTTTTTGGGTTTATTGGCTGGCAACTATTTATCCATCCGGGTAATGTCGAATTATGGAAGAATCAATTATGTGGCCAAAAGTTTGCGGCAAGGTTCCCTTTTTACAGCATTTACCATTTTAGTTATTACAACCATTTCGAGTATAGGTGCTATTAGCGACAGCCAAAATACCATCAAACTCATCGGCATGGTTTCGGGAATCATGCTTTCAGAACAGCAATTCTTGATTTTGATAGTTGCCGGAGGAATTTTACTCACAATTACCCAATATTTTATTACTTTATTTACGGCTAAAACCATGCTTCAGCTTTGGATGTGGAACAAGCAGCAACTTACCTCATAAATTCCATCAAAAAACCGGACAAGGCAGGCTTGTATATTTCTTTTTAGGTTTAGAATATGGAATGGTGTAAGCCAAATAAATTTCATTAGCGCCATTGGTATAGTTTGATAACCCGGAAATGGTAAAATCGTGGCTGATACCGATACTGAATTGATTTTTCTCATACCCCAATGAAAATATGACAGCATCGCTACCGGGGTTTTCTTTGAAAGCCGGTATTCCACGGTACCAAATGCCTAATTTAATAAACTCTTTGGTCCCTATACAGCCTATGTTTAACTGATTAAAGGCAGCTAACTTCATAAACTGGAAAGCAAAAGTTAAATTATCCTTAGGGGGTTTTATCAGTTTTCCTTTCCTGCCTAACTTTACGCCCGAAAAAACAGAAAACTCCATTGGTAATTCACCTTCAGAACCAAAAGTTACGTTTGGTGTGGTTAAGTGGTAACAAGTAGCCCCAATCCAAATGTATTTGTTATAAAATAACCCGGAAAAGGCAGCATCAAAATAGTTCGCTTTCGGACGGGAAATGGTTTGGGTTGAAGTTGGTAATCCCGTTTGAATCATGTCGCGGGTTAAAGCATTTGAAGCATCGATTCCTGAAAAGCAATAACTAAAGGCGATACCCGGACGGAAATGGTAATCTCCTTTTATCTTCACATCATAAGAATAGTTAATCGCAAGGCTATTGGAATAGATATCCAGTTCACCTTTCGTATCGCGAATGACCAACAAACCAACACCACTCCGAAATTCCGGAAAACTTTGGTCGATAGAAATAGCTGCCGTGGTAAACGCGTTGGGCACCTCGGGCCACTGTATCCGGTAGTTGGAAACCAGCCGGGTACCAAGATATGAACCTGAGAAAGATGGGGAAAGGTGCAGCGGTGCTGCATAAAACTGCGAAAAATGAATGTCTTGCGCTATGAGACTGGTATGTGGAATAAAAGAAACACATAAACTTACGATGACCACCAAAAATTTGAAATACCTGCTAAACATGTTTTGCTTCCCTTGAATGAGCCATTGGATATATCTATGTATTTTGATCCTCATTACTTTTTTGATTTACTTGGTAAAAGTAAAAATTACTCGTTATGCAGTAAAGTGATGGTTCCGGCCTTAACAAAGGCTTCACCGTTACTGAACATCCCGGAAACTTTCCAGACATACACATCTTCTTTGCACAATTTTCCACGGTAAAATCCTGTCCAACCATAATTTTTTTGATCACTGGAAAAAAGCTTTTCACCCCAACGATCATAAATTTCCAAATGGTACTCAAGCACTCCGTCCGATAAGGGCGCAAAAATGGAATTGTCGAGCGATCCATCATCAATGTTGGCTCCACCATTGCCATCACCGTCATTTCCACCTCCACCGTTTCCTGGGAAAAATACATTAGGAACATTTATGTTGCCCGCACCCAAAGCTACCAGTTCTTTAGTTAAGGTATCAACACATCCGTGTTCGGTGGTCGCTATTAATGTAATTGAAAATACGCCGGTATCCTGATAAAAATGAACAGGTGATTCAACAGTATCGGTCGCTCCATCACTAAAATCCCAAAAATAGGTCAAACTATCGGCAGGAAATTCAGGGGAACATTTTACAGGTTGATCAGGAATATAAGGTTGTTCCGGATAATAGGAGAACCCTGCAGAAGGTTTGAAGTAAAGATCGATCACGGTATCTTTTCTTAGCTGTGTTTGAATAAGACTCAAGGCAGTTAAGGTAACAGTAGTTAACCCCGGACTATAAAAAGTATGTACTGGATTTACCTGGATTGAAAAACCCCCGTCCCCAAAATCCCAAACATAGGTTGCGGTGTCCATGAATTCAGAGGAATCAGTGAATGAAACTGTCAGTGGTGTACATCCATTCAGTGTATCGGGAATAAAACCGAGGGACGGTGGTGGTGGAATAATGTCGAGGAATTGCATCGAAGTATCTTTGCACTCAAATTCCGATTGAATATACAAGGTTACTTCTACATCATAATAGGTATCGAAAATCTGCGGAGGTGCTGTAAAACCTGAATAAACCAAATAACTCCCTTCGGAAAACACCCAATTGTACTGCCAACCTGTTTTGTTTTCGGATTGATTTGTAAAATCTACCAATTCATTGGTATGAGCCGGGTTTGGCGATATGATGAAATCAGCCACCGGCTTGTAATGAATGACCACTGGTTTCAACGTGGAATCGAGGCAACCGAACTGACTAAATGTTATCAGTTTTACAAAAAAGGTACTGTCGTGATCCGATGGGTTGGTAAAGGGATGAGTTATCACATCATTGATGGTTTGCCCAATGGGGGAACCATCTCCCCAATCCCAGGTATAGGTGGCATCCTGTTCAATGGGGGCATAAAAACGGACCAGCGCCGGATGGCAGTTGTTCACACTATCGAACAAAAATTCAGAACGTGGTTTGGGATAAAGTGTTACATAACCGGTAAGCGAAGTATCAGGGCAACCATTTGCTGCCGTGGCAATTAAGTTAATTTCGAAATAGTTAAAATAATGGTCGGCGTTTTCATATTCGTGAACCTCAATGGAGTCATTTCCGACTGAGCCATCTCCAAAATCCCATTCCAGTGTTTGGGTCCCTATGGTAGTGCTGGTAAACTGCACCGTATCAATGGTGCAAACGGGAGTTGCTGAGGCATCAGAAATAAACTGGGCTTCGGGGGTAAACAAAACAGTAATGTTTTGATCCAGAGAATCACTGCATCCAAATGAGGTAAATGCAATTAACCGGGTAATATAATTCGTATCGGTAAGTGCCGGAGTAGTGAAAATATGCGTGGGGGACAAAACAGTATCGGAATAAGAATCGCCAAATATCCAAAGGTATGAAACCGCAGAAGTGGTACTATTTTCAAATTCAACACTCAACGGTGCGCATCCCTGAATGGCAGAAGGCACAAAACTGATTTGCGGCAGTTCTTCAACAACGACCGAAATGGTTGTATCATCGGCACAGTATCCATTTTCAGTTTTTAAGTAAACATTCTGGATCCCCGGGCTATTAAACTCATGTGTTGGGTTTTGTACCGAATCAATGGTGCCGTCTCCAAAATCCCAATAATAGGTATATGTGGCTGGGATTCCACCATAAGAAGAATCGGAAAATTGTGATTCCTGATTTAAACAGACACGGCTGGCAATAAAATATGCCACAGGTGTTTTGGGGATAAGCAGGGTATCCCGGAAAATCGAGATACATCCGTTCGAAGGTCTTTCAATGGTGAGAGTTGGATAATAATACCCGGCAGAATCATAAAATACATTGGCGGGTGAAAGCATTGTTCCACCACCAAAATCCCAAGTGTAACTATCCTCAGATGTAACTTGACTTAAATCGGTATAAATAATCGTAGCCGAATCGCAACTGGCTGATTCCGAAGCAATAAATTCCGATATCGGGCCCGGAATCACCTGTATGGAGAACAGCGATGAATCGGCACATTGATTCAAAATATATTCTTTAAGTTTAATGGAATAATTTCCTGGCAGATCGTAAGTATGGCTGGGATTTGCGAGGGTGGAAACCGGGGTGCCATCACCAAAATCCCATTCAAACAACACCGTGGGGTTTGTTTGCGAAGTGTCGGAAAAAGAGACAGTTTCACCCTGACAAATCTCGGCTCCGGAACTGCTTACCAAGTTGGGGTTAATTATCAGAGCATCCACCTGGGTTTGGGTAGTATTGGTTCCGCAGGAATTACTATCGGTCATGGTAACCTGATATTTATCCGATGTGGCATAAAGGTGATTCACCGGATCGGTGGTTATCCAACCAGAATTGGTACCGTCACCAAAATCCCAAAAAGTAAAATGTCCGGAACCATCGTTATTAATGGTTGAAACATTTGATAAGCTTACCTCTCCATTACATTCAATTAATGGCAGTATAGCTATACTTGGTGTGTTTGGGGCATAAACAACAATGGATTGGAGGCCGGCAGTCCAGATTCCGTCTGAAATCCTTTTACCCCACAAATATACGGCTCCCTGGTAAAAATTTGGATAGTTGTAACAGCTTGTACCACCCTCGGTTTCTGTACCATCTGAAGCAAAATCGCCATTAAAATCCCAATAATATTCACTATAAACACCGGCTGGCGATGTATTTGTAAAACAAACAGGCTGATTGACACAGATAACCGAAAGATTTGCAGTAAAAGTTGGGTTTTGAGCAAAACAAAGAATATTCCAAAATAGAAGTAGCAACAGGGCACTTTTTCTTACTAAACGATGATAATCTAAGTTCTTCACTTAATTAAAATATTGGCTCAATGAAAGATACAACTTTATTCTTAATGTTCAATTGAATTCGTTACTCTATTTTAATGAGCAGGTTATAAAACCATGGGTGAATTATTCTGCTATAATGATTCAATCAGGCCGGTATGATCAAACCTATCAGGACAAATAACCTGAACAGCCAACTTACTGATTTGACCCAAATATAAAATTTCACTTTTTATTTATCACTAAAAAGCTCAGAATATTTATACTTTTGAACTTTTAAAGGGAAAAGAACGTATGTCGAAAGAAAAAGAAATTATCCTGTTGAACATTTCAGGGGAAGACAAGCCGGGGCTTACCACGCAACTGACAGCTATTCTGGCGCAAAACCAAGTGAACATCCTCGATATTGGGCAAGCTGTGATTCATGAAGATCTGGGATTGGGTATTTTGTTCGAGGTTCCGGCAAAATCGGAAGCACATCCCATATTGAAAGACCTATTATTTAAAGCGTACGAACTTGGTGTGAATGTAAAATTTACCCCAATCAAAGAAAGTAAATACACCGAATGGGTCAACCACCAGGGAAAAGACCGGTACATTGTCACCCTGTTGGCCCGAAAGCTCACTGCCGAGCATCTTTCAAAGGTTACGGCAGTTATAGCAGAACAAGGTCTCAATATTGATTTTATCAGCCGCCTGTCGGGAAGGATCCCCTTACACGAGATCAATACCAATACCCGCGCGGTGGTGGAATTCTCAGTCAGGGGAACGCCCAAAGACCACGATAAAATGAAAAAAGATTTTATCACTTTGGCCGGCGAAATTGGGATTGACATTGCTTTTCAGGAGGATAACATATACCGCAGGAGCCGAAGGTTGATTTGCTTTGATATGGATTCTACATTGATACAGACCGAAGTCATTGATGAGTTAGCTATTCGTGCCGGAGTGGGTGAACAAGTCATTCAAATTACCGAAAGCGCCATGCGTGGCGAAATTGATTTTAGCGAAAGTTTTAAAAAACGGGTATCGCTGCTAAAAGGACTCGATGAATCGGTGATGAAAGAAATTGCTGAAAAATTACCTATCACCGAAGGAGCGGAACGGTTATTTGCCACACTGAAACAATATGGTTACAAAACAGCCATCTTATCGGGCGGGTTTACCTACTTTGGGCACTATTTAAAGAATAAACTTGGTGTGGACTATGTATTTGCCAACGAATTAGAAATTAAAGACGGGAAACTGACCGGAAAGCACAAAGGGGATATTGTGGATGGCAACCGGAAAGCAGAGTTGCTAAAACTTTTGGCTTTCAAGGAAGATATTCACCTGGAACAGGTAATTGCTGTTGGCGACGGTTCCAATGATTTACCCATGCTGCAGTTGGCCGGGCTGGGTATTGCTTTCCATGCCAAACCCAAGGTGAAAGCTTCGGCCAAACATGCTATCTCCAACATTGGATTAGATGCCATTCTTTACCTGCTGGGGTTCCGCGACCGCGATATTACAGCGAACTAATTCAAAAAAAGCACTGAATAATTCCAGTGCTTTTTTTTATTGAGAAAACTAACCCTATACTATTGTTTGACAATCCGGTAAGAATAGTAATTTTCTTTATATAAAACTTTTACAAAATAAATACCCGGTTCAAGCTGAGACAAATCTAATGGTTGATTCTCAGAAATAAGCTGCTCCTGTAATACCTGAACACCTGAAACATCAAACAGGGTTGCTACCACCGGATTTGTGGTTTGAATAAAAAGCTGATTGTTTACCGGATTGGGATAAAGCCTGATGGCAATCTGGGTTTCGGTAATGCTGTTATAAACCAAATTAATGGTTATCTGCGACGCTGTATCCATATTAAAAACCCCGGTATGGGTCTCATATTTATCTTTCGAAACCATAAAGGAAACTTCGCCCAGGTTATCGAACAGATTCACCGCAGTTTGGCCCAAACTATTGGTAGTAAGTATATTCCCATTCACGGTAACGGTAGCATTTTCCAAAGGCTGACTTCCATCCAGAACTGTAAAATTCACAGCTCTCTTTTGGGGTAATTTTAAAATATCCCCATTAAGTACCTGGTAGGTGTGTGCATCTTGAATAAATGCTACAATACGGTAATTATCAACTTTCTCGAAAGGATCGATCTCGAAAGTGACTGACCTGGTTATCGTGGAATTATCACCAAAAACAAATGCTGTTCCGTTAAAATTGGGGAACATGCCGCTTGCCACAAAGCTTACCTGATCAAATTTTCCATTATACCAATCGTAAGCAATTGAATCGCGGGTTAATACCACATGAAGTTTTAGTGTATCGCCTTTATAGAAACCAACTTTGTTGGCTGTGGCATGAACAGTATATTTTGAGTTACTTACTTTTTCAATTGTAAATGAAAATCCAATTGGTGTCAATCGCTCCAGGGCTTGATTGTACAAATCACGATATTCAATGTACAAAGATTCATCACCACTACCGCCTGGAATAACAAAATCTCCATTAAAAACGGCCATCGGGAATCCTTGATAAATTAAAAAATATTCCATCCAACGGTTCTCTCCATATTCAATACTAAAGGGGTCGGGTCCAAAAACAGATGTACCACTATGATAAACAATTGGTGCAACCTTATCTTGCTCAAACTCCAATTCAAACATTCCGGAATAAACACCGTAACTGCTTGGGCTCCCAGTAGGATCTGTATGAATAAATGCTTCTGCAATTACTCTATTAACGGGTACGCGGTAAGTGTCGTAAATAATTTCAACAGAATCGGAACGTTCCGATTCTCCATCAGAATAAACTGCCGAAACGGCGTAGGTATAAAATCCTCCCAGTGTCAATGAATCGTGGTATGTATGGGTATTTGAGGTCCCTACCATTTCATTGTTCCGATATACTTTATACCATTCGGGAGCGGTTACCTTTACAGGTGAATGAAAGCTGAGCGGTTCCTTTAATAAATTTGATTGAAGTGCATTAGACTTACCGACAGTTAAAGCTAACTCCTTATTGAGGGCTATCTTTTGTGGAGCTTTCTGCGATTGGGGCTCCAGATATACTTCTATATTCCAGTTCACATCAATTCCTGAATAATTGAGGCTATAGAATTTCCCATCAGATAACCTTAGCAAATCGCTTTTCCCGGGAATTACTGTTGGCCCGGCATCGCAACCTGCAGGATACCCTCCTTGAGCATTTACATGGTATCCGAAAAAGTATAACCGGTCTGCTTCCAAAACCACGGCACTGTCAAGTTCAACAATATTCCATGAACCAATGGCCAAGTTTGACAGCGTATCTTCATAAATAACACTATCGGCCATATCACCGGTCCATATTTTAAGAACATAAATGGATGCAGCCTCATCGGGTGCAAAGGCAAACTGGGTAATGCCCATCCCAACGAAAGGTTTAATCTGATCGGGTTCATAGACCACAAGTACGTCAAATTCACCCGGAGCATTTAAACCAATACTTGTGGCAAATTCACCCGAATCGTAATGCAGCCAGTAGGGAGTTCCGGGTGCCCACCATGTCAGATAGACATTGGGATTCTCCAATTCGTGCTCAATCACCAGATTTGCAGGAGGATTCAGACCTTTTGAATTTGTCTGACTTTGACCTGTACTGCTAAATCCTACAAGATAACTTGTCAATATCAGCAAAAAAAATTTGTAATACATTGGTTTTTAATTTTTTATTAATACTTAATGATTTTATAGAAGGTTGATTGGTTTTCAACGGTAACTTTGATAAAATACACCCCTGCTTTTAGGTTGGAAATTTCCCAGGAGTTGAATCCGACTTCCAATGCTTTTGCCATCACTGTTTTACCTGCGGCATCCAGAATTGTAGCCTCGGTTGAACAAAGTGAATTTAAGGTAAGCAGGTTGTTGGCCGGATTGGGAAATATCTGTAAGTTATTTTGAGCTATGTTTGTTATGCCTACCGTGTTTTTAGTTGTAAAACTTAAGGTTGCATCAGAAACTTCGATGCCTTCATCAGATTTTACGCCTGACAACTGAATAAAATATTCTGTATTTGGCTTCAAATTAGAAACAGGGGTGATTGTAATGGTTTTTTTTGTATTGGAGATCGATCCGGTGAAAGCCACATCAATTCCCTCCCCATTATTTTCCTTGAATGAAATAACCGGTTGAATATCGGTAATTTCAGTACCATTGGAATGAATGAGCGGCTTGTCTGATTCAATGGTAAGGTTCAATACGGTATCAATATCAACAGAACCATTTACTATTGAAAAAGAAATTACTGGCGCTGCCGGGGTATAAGGTACTGCCACCATTTCGGATTGCAGCACTTCATAAGCATTTTTATAAAATAGGTATCCAACTACCGAAAGATCGTTCATCTCCTCAACAAAGGTATCGCTCATTTTTGTTTTGAAAGTTAATGTAACCGATTGCCCTGAGGTAAGCTGGCCTATTTCATCTCCGCCCCAATTTGACAGGAATTTCATAAACACGTTTTCAAATTCTTCTTCTCCGTTGGTTCCAACATTTCCAGTGGTTATGTTTTCAACCACGGCTAAACGGAGGTACGCTTTGGAGGTAAAGTTTTCAGTTGCAGCAATATTAACATTTACAAAAACACTGTCACCTATGGCCATGGGGTTCAGAATCAATGAAACGGGTGTTACCTGTCCTTTATGGGTTAAAAATTCCTCAGGGGTATAATCGCCTGGATAGAAATAGTTCCCATTAATATACATGGAAGGAACTCCGGCGACGCCATAAAAAGTAGCCATGCGCCCTCCATCGACATGGAAATATGAATCGTTGAGATATTGATATTTTATGAGCGAATATTGCCCGGGAAATTGATCCAACGTGGCTTTCAATTTGGGATTTGCCAAAGCACAAGGCCCACACCAATTGGCCGTAAACTCTTCATGCATGGGTTTTTGCCAATAGCCATCGGCCACCAAAATGGTTTTTGTTAAACTATTATTGTTCAGGTTCAAATCTACTGTTCCGTTTACTTTTTCAACACGTAAACTGAAAATGACCTCTCCAGAAGTTGTAAATTGAAGTTTTTCGGGAAACGAAAGTTGTACCTGTTCTCCAAATTCAATGGATAATCCTTCCAACAGCACGGGTTCCTGTTCCCATCCTCCTAAATCATAACCAATCAGTAAAGATTCAATATTCCCGCTTCCAAAGTTTAGTACCGAAAAGGTAACATCGAACGGATTAAAAGCCTGCTGGCTGGAAAAATCAAGCGACTCCAGGGATACATCGGAACTGACACAACCGGTACCCAGCCCATAAACACTAATACTGTCGCCAAAATTGGGATTTTCGCAGGAAGCCACTAAAGCGCCATCGAGGTAAACCTTGTAATCACCCGGAGGCGTGCCATTGCTCATACCGTTGCCGTAAACATCATAAATACGCCAAAAATAACAGGCATCGGCGGGAACTTCCAAGGTATCGCGATAGGTTATGTTTTTCAACAACGTACCATTCTGATGAATCAGGTTCTTGTTGGTATCGAAAACTTTCCAGGAGGTTTCATTGGGATATTTATCGGTGGTTACTTCAATAACCAGTTCGCTTCCAAAGCAAAAGGTACTGAAAAAAGTAAACCAGAAAATAAGGTGTAAATTTTTGTAGTTCATTTGGTATATGTTTTTACTGGTCCGATTGATCCATTATATGGAAATGTGCCAGCGTATTATTTTAATAATCGGGATGCTTTTTTTTAGCATCTGTTTTTTAATGAGATTGGCTTTTATGCCGGGTGTGAATTGTAACGATTGAAAAAACTTGTTTCAAACGGGTAATTTTAAGATGTTCTAAAAAATAAAAAACCGCCACAGCAAAAACTGTGGCGGTTAAAGCATTATTTTGTAATAACCAGATTACGATATAACGTACCTTGAGGTACAATGATTTTAATGGTATAAGCACCATTTAGCAGATCGGTAAGTGACACCCGATTGTTTTGATTCACAACTTCGGTGGTTTTAACCAATTTACCAAGGGCATCGTAAAACTCCACCTTGCTGTTCATGGCATTGGTAAAGGTTACTTCAGAACTTGCCGGGTTTGGATAGATGTTCAAATTGGCATCGATGGCATCCAAAATACCCACAACATAATCGTAAGTAAATGAAACAGGTGTTTTAATTGAATTTCCTGAAACATACACAGCTTCCACTTCAGCCTGATAAATGTGCACCCCAGGAACTTTTAAATGTTCAGTTTCAGTAAATGTAAAGGATTGTGAAGTAATGCCGGAAGCTACCAGCGTGTTATCCAAATAAATGTTAAATGATTTGGCACTTTTGGGAGCCACTGCCTGGTTCATTCCTTTAATTACTTTTACATCGGCAACTGAACCAATTTCAGTAGTTACGGTGCCGTTTACTTTGTTCTCGATTACAGCCACTTTCTTACTGCTTACCAATACATTCAGGCGTAACCCAAAACAAGTCGGACTTCCATTGTAATTCAAACCGTCCCAGCCTTCACTATCATGGTACATAGCACCAGCGTTTCCACCATCAATATCGGCTGCCAAAACATCAGTTTCTAGCGTTTCATCTTCGAACCAATGTACCATGGCATAAATTGGACCACTATAAGCAAGATTACCCACAGGAATTTGTTGGAAATTATCGCTCGGGACCATCACAAATTTCTCGGTTTGACCAATCAATTCCTGAGCTTCGTTATAGAAATACAAGGCTACTTTACCACCGGTACCACCATTGGCGATGCTAAAAATTTCAGCACTGAAGATTTGTCCACCTTCGTTTACATCAAAAAAGTTTCCAATTTCGGCGGTGTTACCTAAAGTGACTGACAATCCGGTCTCGAAAGAATCATCATCAAGTTTATATTGTTTATCAAAACCCACACCCCAGGTGAGAACTGCCTCGTCGTTAAGTGTATCCACTACCACGTTCAATTTCGATGGAGGAATGATGGTTTCCAGCAATTCCACATTCAAAACGGTATCATTAGAGATGGTTACGTTGCTAATATATTGATCGTATGCTGCCCCATTGGTTACGGTTAATTCATAATTGCCTTTTAACACACCATTGAATATAACTTTACCACCGGCCACATCAGCCATATAGGTATTAATAGCTGTTCCATTATCGTTGGCCAAAACTACTTTGGAACCATCTATGTTTTGTCCATTATTGGCAGTTACATTTATGGTTACATTGACAAACAATCCTTTGTTGACGGGATTGGAAAGGGTAAATTCTGATGCTGCCTTGGTGTACAGGGCCTGAACTTTATAAATGTAGAATCCGGCAGTAAGATCGGTAAATCCGGCATCTGTAAAACTAGTTTCCACGCTTCCACCCGTAACAGGTTCAGTATTCAACTTAGTCCAATCGGTACCGGTAGCACTTCCGGCCAAGTCGTTCCTGTAAATATCGTAGCTAACCAGTGCTTTGGTAGCTTTTGAACCGTTTTCCAGAACATTGGCGCGGATACTTAGGGTATGTGGATCGACATTTAGATTGTAAAATTCATTTACATAGTCTGTCAACAAATACCATTTCCCGTTGGCATCAACTAAATAGGCATTGTTATTGTCGGTATAGCTATAAACAATTGCCGATGTCTGCTGATGTATCTTGTTCCAGTGAATCATTACATAAAAATCCTCATTGTAGGTAAAATCGGGGACATCAACCTGCATCCAGTCCACATTTTCATTAGGCATGGTGAAAGCCACGGGTTTCATAATCTCCTGTTGATTCTTATCATAAAAACGGAAATACAGTTCACCTGAATTGGCGCCACTCCAGGCCCAGTTCGAGAATTCGATTGAAGTTACTGTTCCTGGATTCGAAACCTTGAACAGGTTACCCATCTGTACATTTTCATCAACATCGTTGTACCAGTAATTATCAAATGTACCGCCAAGCGTAGGATCGAACAATACTTCGGTTCCGCTGTAAGGAGCCTGCCAGATGACATTCACCTGATTTGTTTCCGAAATTGTAGCTATCACATTAAAGACAGGAGCTTCTACTTCGTCCAAAGTAATGGTGTCCATATCGTATCCTTCATAAGGAACAATGATTTCAGTACTTTGAGCCACATATTTTGGATGCTCAAAAGTTACCGTGTAGGTTTTGTCGCCATACACACCGTCAATCACAAAATTGCCATCTATATCTGTGACCGTGTAACCTTCAACATATCCGGTTAAGAAAACTTCAACACCTGCAACAGGTTTCAATGAATCGTTAGCAATAACAGTACCTGTGACTGCAACAGTAGCCAGGGGTTCCATTTTGAAATTAACCACGGTTTCGTTGGCTGAAGTGAAGGTGCCATTTTTGGTTTGATTGTAATATCCATACTTTTCGGCAGTAATATCAGTAGTACCAACAGGCATCACCGGGAATTGGTATTTTCCGTCACTACTGGTGGTCGTATAATTGGCATAACCATCTAACATTACTTTTACACCCTCAAACAGGTTGTCGTGTTCATCGGTAACGGTACCTGCCAATGTAGCATCCATGCCGGAAGTTTTTACATAAAATACGGCATTGGGCACATAGCTATGAACTTGGCTAGGAAGCTTATTCAATGCTGCCTGATCACTGATGTCGGTTTCAACTTCATAAGCCTGCATCCCATGACTCCTCTGTACATTCGCTCCACGCGTTGTTGCCAACAAATTTATAGAACTGGCAAAATCGCCGGTTGTCGGACGGTAAAAAGCCACAACCAGGTTTTTATTGCCAGAATACAAATACGAAATGTCGAAAGGTATATATAACTGTTTATATTGGTCATTTGTGAATTCTACTGAAACTGTGCCATCAAAAACCTTAACCATATCCTTGGTGGATAAGAATCCACTGTTCAATTCGTTATTGTTAGTTTCGGCAATATAAATCTGAATGGGTAGGTTATAGTCCCATCCAAAATTATAGAACAACGATAGCGCATTGATTTCACCTTTTACGCCCAAAGAATCTTTATGGTAGATAACCTCTGAATAGTTGGCATAATAACCTGACCAAGTATAATAATCATCTAAGGTTATGTCGTCATTTCCTTCAAACACATACTCAAATCCAGCTTTAATAACGGTTAAATCGAGTTTTTCCGATGTATTGTTTAAAACATCCTGATCATTAGTATAATCAACGGTTGCATAAACAACTCCTTTTTCAGGTGTGGTAAAAGTAACCGGTGTATCAAATGTTTGATAGTTGGCAAAAGCAACTTCAGTTCCGTTGATCGTGTTTAAAAGTGTAGCAACGCCATCCACTTCCTTCCATAGTTTAACAGTATAATCGCTTCCGTTAAGAGTCCCTTTTCCTAAGTTCCTGATTGTTAAGGAATAGTTGTTTGATATACCTACTTGAGGATCCGTTTTTCCAACGAAAGAGGTAATAGCCAAATCATTATCGTTGAAAAAACGTTCAACACCACGGATAAAATCAATGCTACCACCGCCGCCACTAATGGCAAAACCGATATAATTGGCGCCGGCAGCTTTTTTCAAAGGTGCATTATATTCTGAGACATTAGGGGCACCATAGCTAACGGTATGGGCATTTTTCCAGGGACCATTAAGGGTTGGTGCATACACAATATTACATGTCATCCCAAAAAAGCCCGCCCCATATATAAATCTCAAAGTATCGGTAGCTAATATATTCAGCTTCGGTGTTATCAGAGTATCAGCACCACAGCTTAGTGTATATTTACCCTCAATATATGGCCTTTCGTTATACCATTCAAGGATACGGCTGGTAGCACCTGGTTTTTTTGACACCCAACCTTCGGGTGGGAACATTTCACCTTCAAAACCTTCTACCAAATATCCCAACGAGTAAATTTCATGATCTTTGCTAAATTCTTTATCAGTAGCATAAGCTCCCTGATCGGCAGGAACTTTTGCAGTAATGGTATAGTTTCCGGCTTCGGCAGGTGTCCATACAAATGAAGCCTTACCTGTTTCGCCGTATTTTAATACTGTTGAAGTTACCGAACCCAATTCCAAATCGTTGGCAAAGAAAGTAACCATCGGAGTTGACTCCAGACTTCCCCGGTTGTAAACCCTTGCTGATAGCTGAATGGTTTCGGTTTCCCAGCTGTAGGGTTTGCTAAAGTTAACATCCACCACCCTAAAATCATGTTCTACGTTTGGAACACAGCTAACTTTAGCCATCACGTTATTTGAGGAAGAACCTGTATCGAAACCGGGGATAATAATGGTTAAGGCTCCTTCGGGGTTCACACCTTCGATAACCATTCCATGAACTTCCTGAGGAAATACGCCGGTGTTTCCGTTAAAAGTTTCCAAATCACCCAGTTCAGGGGCATCGGTACTGCTGCCATTGTAAAAATGGAAACAATAAGCACCGCTCATTCCGGTATTGTAAAATTCCAGGCGGATTCTTGAATTCGCTGAACCTGGCACAAATACCACGGTATCATCGGAATAACTTACGGTAACATCTCCCAGCCCGCCATGGTCGGTAAAAGTCCCTTCGCAAGTAGTATAAACCACCTTGGCATTAGGTACTGCTGGATAAATAACTCCAAAGTTTTCAACTTGCACCGAGTAACTATTGTTTGCCAGATTTTCATCGGAAGCAGAAACAACTTCTACATCAATGTTATAAACGTCTTTAGCTGAAAGATCGAGCACTTCATGGAACGTATAGCTGATTTCATTACCTGAGGCTACTTCCAAACCCTCTTCAGCATCGGTCCATGCACCTCCGTTCACACGGCAACGTACCTGATAACTGCCATCGGCTTGCAGAGCAGTACCGTGGTTTTGAATAGTCACGGTAATTTCTTCGGCATCGGAAAGTTCGGCGCCACTGGTTGGGGCCGTAATGTCGGTAACAGCCAAATCATTGGTTTTTGCAGGCCCAAACAAAGCAAAATTGAAATTATACAACCCCCTGTCAAATCCGGCTGCCGTTTTCCAAAAGGTGGTCATATCTTTCCATGTATAAATGGATTGGTATCCCCCACCCGGGTTTTTAAAATGGGCCTGATACCCAATGGCATCACCACTTGATTGAAGCACATGCGTGATCCAGAAACCTGGCTGGTTGTACGCGTTTTGTTCAACAACATCACTCACTGCCTGAATACAAATCCAGTATTTCCCGGCAGGAAGGGTTATGTTTTCTGCCAGTTTCAGGGTCATATCGTAAATATAGCTGTTTGACACATAAGGCTCAAAGTAGGAATTGGTATTATTTTCCACTACCTTGAATTCGGTTCCCGGGGTACCGTTGGCATCGCTATACACTATTACATTGAAGCTATTTATCATATCTAATGAAAATGGTGTATAAACTGTGGTGCGGACAAATGCAATTTCCATAGATTGAGATTCCGGTACCTCAAAATCTTCAGCAGCAAATGAAGTATATTCATCAAAATCGGTAAATGTATATTCCACATTCACAAGAGTGTAGTCAGAAATTGCACCCATTTGATTATAAAGATCGGGGCCGATCACCATTGGATCGTTCCTCAAACTAACTGCTGGTACCGCATTTTCATCAGTGGAAATTCGCGGGGTAAGCAAGCTGTTGGATAAATTACTGTCCTGGGCATGCAACGGCACATAAAGCGTGAGTAACATGAGATAGGCCAGCATTCTAAAGAATAGTTTTCTCATCATGATTTGTTTTAAATTTAAATTTGTGTTTGTTTTTTGTATCGTATAATCTCATTGTTGGGTGGCAAAAACATTTAAACATTGCGAGGTTTAAAAGCACTGCATTTTCATGCAGCGCTTTCATACTACTACCTACTACTACTGTTTGAGAAACTTTACCACTTGCTTTTGAACAGTATCTTGAACTTTTAAAAAGTAAAACCCTTTTGATAATTTATTAACAGGCAATACATAATGGCCATTCACTTGGCCTACTTGCAAAACAACCTGTCCCAAGGAATTGCAAACATCCACTGTTACCATTTTCTGGCTTTGGATATGAATGACGTTTGAGACAATGGTTGGATAAACTTTCACCAATTCTGCCGTCTGCTCGTGTACGCTTATGTATGGGAGCGTAGTAAACACCAACGTATCATTTTCTAAGGTAAGCCCATCAAGAGTTGCAAAATCTTTTAATACCACATAATAGGTGCTTCCGGTAGTCCATCCATAGATAGGTTTAATAGTTACTTTAAGGGCTACGGAATCGATGGAAGCTGTAAACGGGACTGCCGCTCCGGTAATGGCATCTTTTTTAAATACAATATGATCATTAATGTTGTTGATGGGCCGGCCATCAGTATTAAACAGGTTCCGGTTCGAAGTTGCCACAAGTTTTAGTCCTGCGGTATCCACACCGGCAACTCCATTTTCAATGTTGAATGAAAATGCAGGTTCAACACTTGTATAAGATAGTTTGATATTTTCTGACTGTAAAATAGCTCTATCTTCGTTGTTTTGAACATAAAAGGTTACAATCATATCTTGTAAACTTCCGGTTTCCAAGGGATAATCTTTAATACTTCCGGCAATATCAAAGGTGTAGGTTTCTCCCTCAACAAAGTTAGTCAACTGAATCCCCTCAGGATTTGGCAAATAGCCATACGTGGGGTAGTAATAATCGGACCCCTTGGTATTTTCATGACACAGGTATTGTACTGCCACTCCGCGCAAAGAAAACGAACCTGTAAGGGTTTCTTTGGCATCAATAGTTACCGTGGCAAAAATACTATCACCTTCCATATATGAATTTATTCCAATTTTTAAACCAGTCACTTCACCCAAATAATTTTCATACGTTTCTTCGGTAAATGTTGGCCAATAAGTAATTAACGACCCGTTTAAAAACAGAAAAGGTGCACCGCCGACATTATACATGTCTATCCGTTGATCGTTACCTGGAACATATTTTAAATCGCCCCACCACGATGGCAGGTATTTAGCTATGGAAAATGTTCCCGGATTTGCAAAAAGCACACTCTCTACCTGTGCATTTGCCTCAGGACAAGATGGACAATAGGCACTGGTAACCATTTCTACCATGTTTTTCCGTACCATTCCATCCACCACCTCAACCTCTTTTAAAGCAATGTTATTAACTGTTGCAGCATCTTCAAATCCATTTACCCGGGTAAGTGTAAATTCGATGCTATAAGCACCGGCGGTTTCAAAATTAAAAACATCGGGATGCTGGATGGTTACCAAACCCCCAACCGGGATGTTTAAGCCACTGATTGTTTTGGCGGCACTGGCAACACCGTTTACCTTATAAAATCCTTCAATACTGGTAATAGGTCCGTTGCCCATGTTTAATAAACCGACACTAATATTTTGAGGTTCTCTACTTAGATAATAAAGCATATCGACATACAACAGGGCTGCATCATTTGCGGTACAGGCTGCTCCCAGGTTATAAACTGAAATGCTGTCCCCAAAATTGGGGTCCTCGCATTGAGCCACCAAAGCCCCATCTAAGTATAACTTGTAATCGCCACCTCCTGAACTGCTCATACCATCGCTGTATTTATCATAGATAGTCCAGTAAAAACAGTTCTCTGAGGTTAAAGCCAACGTGTCGCGGTGCGTGGTTTGTTTTAAAAGGGTACCGCTTTGCTTTATCACAGTGTGGTTTAAACCATAAACAACCCAATAGGTTTCATCGGGATAGTTATCGGTAGTGACCTCAATTACCAGTTGAGTCTGCGAAAATGCTACCCAGGGTAAAAATAAGGTTGCAAAAAATAATAGTGTGATTTTTCTCATAATATAGTTTTGTTCAGAATTTCAAATAAAATTCAGCTTTAATACACATAATCCCAAAAAATGGCTACATACTTCAACCATACCAAAAAAAATAAAACATATACAATACATATACATACAGTATAGTTGATTGTTTTTGAATTATTTAGACAATTTTACCATGACCACGTTTTTATAAAAACAACCCGGAATTATCAAAAATTGACTGCTGTTTTTTGTTTGCATATATCCCACGTTGTGGGTAATGCCAGAAAAAGCTGTACGTATTCAAAAACCCCTGATTTTAAAACAAGGATTAAAAGAGTATCTTTGTTGTAATGATTTTTGTAAATGGATTTTGAAATTCTGATAGATAAACTGCTTGACGATTACACAAAAAATGTAAAAGAATCGCCTTTGGATAAAATTGATAAGATAAAAAAGGTTGATATGCCGGTTGATTATTTTAAATTTTACAAATCCGTTTCATCTGTTTATTCATCAAAGATTGAGGGAGAGGATATCGATTTTGATAGTTATTTCAAACACAAATTTTTAAAAGTAAAATTCAAACCGGATTATACCCGAAAAGCTGATGATTTATATTCAGCTTACGATTTTATTGACAACAATAAACTGACTTTTGAGAATGTTCAAAAGGCACACTCGATTTTGAGCAAAAACCTCCTACCGAAAAGTCAACAAGGATTGATTCGGAGTAATCCAATGTTTGCAATCAATAGCGATGATAAAATAGAATATGTTGCAGCCAGCCCTGAAAAAGTAAAGTCAGAGATTGATAAATTGTTTAATGACATTGACTTATTGCAACGCACTGATTTAAATCCATTTGAAATTTTTTATTATGCTTCTTTGTTACATCTGGTTTTCGTGAAAATTCATCCTTTTCAAGATGGTAATGGACGCACTGCAAGATTGATTGAAAAATGGTTTTTGATTGAGAAAATAGGACAAAAAGCGACTTCGGTTCAATTAGAAAAGAACTATTATAAAAAAATCAAAGATTATTACAATAATATTAGAAAGCTAGGATTAGAGTATGAGGATTTGAATTATTCAAAAAGCTTAGATTTTTTACTAATGACTATAATGGGGGTTGATGACCAAGACTAAAAAGGTACATACCCTCAACATGGTTTAGTATTTCATTTTATTGGATATCAATATCTTGATTGTGGTATTTTGGAATAAGGCCGCTATATTTGGGGATCGTTGAAAAGAGGTGAGGATGGCATTGCTATTTGTGCCGATTTCTGTGCAACTACCGATATTTCTTACCTAAAAAGGGATTAATGAAAATTAATATTTTAAGTCATGCTTTTCTCTTGTAATCATGAGAAGTGCACCGTACTAAACGTCTCTACTTCTTGACCATTATTATTTCACCTGCGGATTTTAGGTGATTCAAGTCAGTATAAACAGATTTGTTGCAGTAAAATCAATCAATAAAATCAGACGTTTGCCATAAAAACTAAATCTCTGATTTCAATCCCCCACCAACTATAACAAACTATTCCACCCGGTAAGCAGCTACGCTGTTTCCAAAAAATGTGGGAATAAATAGTATATGTGTTTTGGCCGAATAATCAATATCGGCGGCGTTGTATTTTTCGGCAGCAACATTGAGGACTTCAACAGGCGGCACATCAGGGCCAACAACCTGTACTTTTCCTTTCCAATCGGAAATCAAAAACCGATTGCCTTCAAATCGCTCCAACCCATCGATACCTCCGGTATTTTCAACCACAGTGGTAACATTCCGTGTTTCAATATCAACAGCTAAAATGGCATTGGCTACCCCAACATATAGCGTATTTTTCTCCCAATACAGGCCGTTCACATGATCAAGCTTCTCATTTTTAAGCAGCAATTCGGCTTTTTTGCCCTTAATCAGATAAATTGCCTGATCCGACATGTCGGAAACTGCCACTACACCTTGTCCGCTCACTGTAACATCGTTCAAAAACTTTGTTCCCGAAATATCAATAAACTGAAGCAACTTGCCTTTGTCCCGCGCAATAACAGCTACCCGATCAATATCGGAAACATAAAGCAATGCGCCATGCACAGCCATTCCCTTAGGGGCATGCAAACCGTCAAACCAATGCTGCTGCATAATTTTACCATCGGTGGCTAAACGTGCAATGTACCCATTGTTATCTTTATCAGCGGGGTTGCCATTTACACAGCTCACATACACAACTGAATCATCGCAAAGTACCGATTCCGGAACGTCTAAAACTGCTTGAGTTTCCCAAAGTTTGATCACCTGTTGGGCTATTATCTGTCCAGCAATTAATACCCCTAATACTGTTGAAAGAAAAATTTTCATGTGTTTCTTTTTAATTTTTAAACTAAATTCACATAGCCTGCCCGGCTTTAGCAGGAAAATACGTCATGAAATAATCATTTTCGGTTGTTATGAAGACTGGCTCTCATGATTAATTCATCATTAAAATTGTATTTGTATGATTATTCCAACTTTAGATAAGGATTAAAGGCAATTTCCCAAAGGTTGCCATCAGGATCGGACACATAACTGCTATACCCGCCCCAAAATACCTTTTGAGGTTCTTTTACCACCTTAACCCCTTTATTCCGGAGATGATTGACCAAATCATCCACCTCTCTTTCACTATGAACATTATGTGCCAAAGTAAATCCTTTAAAACCGCTGCCATCGGGATTAACCAAGGCATCGTGGGCCAAAGCATTGCGGCTATACAACGACAAAAACAGTCCATTCAGTTCATACACAATCAAATGTTCATTGCTCATGGCAGAGGGTTTCCAGCCAAAGTTATTTTCATAAAAACCGATGGATTCTTTCAAATTTGCAACCCCCAGGGTAATAAACGTCAATCGCTGTTCCATTTAAAAAGTTCTAATTTGTTCAAATCTAACAAAATTCAACCAAAAAGTTTGAATTTAACGAGCAACCTGTCGAGTCCTTAAACATTTCGACAAATATTCTGTTCATTCGCCAGTAACATTTCAACAGAAAAATATGGAAATTACCGACATTATAAATACATCCCCGGAACCTGTAAAACCTCAACGCCTGCCCCATTGGATGAAGGCACAAATGCCCAAAGGAAAGCCGTACAGCCAGGTTTTTCATTTAATAAATGAACATAAACTGCATACCATCTGCACCAGTGGAAACTGCCCCAACAAAGGGGAGTGCTGGAATGCCGGAACTGCCAGCTTTATGATCCTGGGAAACAAATGTACCCGCAATTGCCGTTTTTGCTCAGTCCCCAACCAAATCCCCGATGCGGTGGATTGGGGTGAACCGGAACGTTTGGCAAAAACCATTCAGACATTGAAACTAAAACATGCGGTCATTACTTCCGTTACCCGTGATGATTTAGCGGATGGCGGCGCAGCCTTCTGGGCGGTTACCATCCGTAAGATCAAAGAGCTTAACCCCGGGATTACCCAGGAATCGTTAATTCCTGATTTTAATGGAGAAACAAAATACATTCAATTAGTGATAGATGCTGCCCCCGAAGTAATATCGCACAACCTGGAAACTGTGGAACGGTTGACCCCAAAAGTGAGAAGCCATGCCCGCTACATACGCAGCCTAAGTATTTTGGCATACATTGCCGCATCGGGGATTACAGCCAAATCGGGTATCATGGTAGGTTTGGGCGAAAAACCCGGGGAGGTATTAAAAACTATGGACGATTTAATACAAACAGGTGTTAAAGTTGTTACCATTGGACAATATCTGCAACCCAATCCCCACTTATTACCAGTGGTAGAATTCATAACTCCTGAACAATTTCAGTTTTACAAAGAGGAAGGTTTAAAAAAAGGCTTTACCTTTGTGGAAAGCAGCCCCATGGTGCGTTCAAGCTACCATGCCGAAAGACATGCACAAATTACAAGAAAATCGTAAATGCAAAAATACCACCTGACATCATCCCGTTTCCGGTCTCCGGTCTCCTTTCTCCTTTCTCCTTTCTCCTTACTTTTAGTTATGTTTGCTCTGAATTTTAGTATAAATAAGATGCAAAACAGAATCACCAGCCTTTTCAACATTCAGCATCCCATTATCCAAGGCGGGATGGTTTGGTGCAGCGGCTGGCACTTGGCATCGGCTGTAAGCAACGCGGGTGGCTTAGGGCTTTTGGGTGCAGGTTCCATGCATCCTGAGGTGCTCCGCGAACACATCCAAAAAACCAAACAGGCCACACAAAAACCTTTCGGGGTAAATGTTCCTCTGATGTATCCTCAAATTGAAGAACTTATGGCTATCATCATCCGGGAGAAGGTTCCAATCGTATTTACAAGTGCCGGAAATCCAGAACTTTGGACCCAAAAGCTTAAAGATGCCGGTATTACAGTGGTTCATGTGGTTTCCAATTCCCGTTTTGCCATTAAAAGTAAGGAAACAGGCGTAGATGCTTTGGTGGCAGAAGGTTTCGAAGCCGGTGGCCACAACGGGCGCGAAGAGACGACCACGCTCTGTTTAGTCCCTCAAATCCGAAAAGCGGTAGATATGCCTCTGATAGCCGCGGGGGGAATTGGAAGCGGCCAGGCTATGGCTGCCATGTTTGCCCTGGGAGCCGAAGGTGTTCAACTGGGGAGCCGGTTTGCGGCATCAGTGGAATCGTCGGCCCACGAAGCTTTTAAACAGCAAATTGTTTTGGCTAAAGAGGGAAGCACCCATTTGAGTTTGAAAAAACTGGTTCCTGTACGTTTACTCGAAAACCCGTTTTATCAGAAGGTTAACGAACTGGAACAAAACGGGGCATCGGTAGAAAAACTTAAAGAACTTCTGGGCAAAGGGAGAGCAAAAAAGGGAATGTTCGAAGGCGATCTGGAACAAGGTGAACTTGAAATTGGACAGGTTTCAGCATCCATCCACTCCATACAACCTGTACAGACCATTATGAATGAACTTGTTTCTGAGTTCAATGCCACCATGAAATCTATTTCATCCATCCAGTGGTAAATCAAAGTTATCACCCTTTAACCACATAACGACCAAGAACCAATTCTTCTAGGATTTTGTTGAATTTGGGTTATCTTTAAAAATTGAAAAAAATAGAATTACAGCATGATTGCATACGAACGATTTGTCCTTGATAATGGTCTGACCGTGTTGGTACACAAAGACGAGACCACCCCGTTGGTGGCTTTCAATTTACTTTACAAAGTAGGTGCCCGCAACGAAAATCCTGATAAAACCGGTTTTGCCCATTTATTTGAACACTTGATGTTCGAAGGTTCCAAAAACATTCCCCATTACGATGCCCCGCTGCAACAGGCTGGAGGCGAGAATAATGCCTTTACCAACAACAACATCACCAACTTTTACATAACCGTACCTAAAGAGAATCTGGAAACCGCATTTTGGCTGGAGTCGGACCGTATGTTGGAGTTGTCCTTTTCGCAACAAAAACTGGAAGTCCAAAAAAAAGTGGTTATTGAAGAATTTAAACAACGCTACCTGAATCAGCCGTATGGCGACTGGAACTTACTGCTCCGCCCCATGACCTATAAAGTGCATCCCTACCAATGGCCTACCATCGGTAAAGAGATCAGCCATATCGAAAATGCAACTTTAGAGGAGGTGAAGGCATTCTTTTTTGGTTTCTATGCCCCGAACAATGCCATTCTGAGTGTAGCCGGAAACATTACCAAAAAAGAGGTTGAAACATTGGCTGAAAAATGGTTTGGTCCCATCCCCCGTCGAAATATCCTGAAAAAGAAAATTCCGCAAGAACCAAAACAAACGGAAGCGCGGAAGGAAACAGTGCAACGTCCGGTACCTGTGAATGCAATTTATCAGGCGTTTCACATGTGCGGCCGCAACCATGATGATTATTACGCCACCGATTTGATTTCGGACATCCTGTCCAATGGCAAATCGTCGCGGATGAACCAAAAACTGGTGAAGGAGCAAAAGTTTTTCAGTTCCATCAGTGCCTATATTACCGGCGATGTGGATCCGGGGCTTTTTATCGTGAACGGGAACCTGAACCCCGGCGTTACCTTTGAACAGGCCGAAACAGCCATCAGGCAGGAACTAGACCAATTGATGCACGGAAAGGTTGAAGAAAACGAGCTGGCCAAAGTAAAAAATAAGGTGGAAGCCAACCTGGTTTATTCCGAAATCAACATCCTGAACAAAGCCATGAACCTTGCTTACTTTGAGTATCTGGGCAATGCCTCGATCATCAACCAGGAAACTCAAAAATACCAGCAGGTAACCCCGGTTGATATTCAACGGGTAGCCCGCAATATTTTCCAAAACAGCAACTGTTCCACACTCAATTATCAGGTACAACCCTCATGACAAAACTTATGAATAGACTGACTCCACCGGAGTTTAAAGCAGTCCGCGATATCGCGTTCCCGAACATCCGTATTGAAAAACTCGACAATGGTTGCCCATTATATATACTGAACGGTGGAACCCAGGAGGTAATTAAATTAGATGTGATGGTGAACGCGGGTTCTATTTACAGTACCCAAAAACTGGTTGCCCCGTTAACCGGGTTGATGCTAAACGAAGGGACTTCCGGCAAGAATGCCCACCAGATTGCCGAAGCGTTTGATTTTTATGGGGCTTATTTTCAACCTACAACTGAAAAAGACAAAACCTTTGTGGGTTTGGTTACTTTGAGCAAATATCTGGAACAAACTCTGCCTCTGTTTTCGGAGGTGCTGAACCAAAGTATTTTCCCTCAAAAAGAATTCGATATTTTGGTTGACCGTCGTCGCCAGAATTTCCTGGTAGAGCAGGAAAAAACATCATTTCTGGCCCGCGAGGTTTTTTACGAAAAACTCTTTGGCCCTAACCATCCTTACGGGATGAAGACCCAAGAAGCGCATTACTTAACCACCCCAAGGGAAGACGTTTTTGAATTTTATCAAGAACATTTTCATGCCGGAAATTTCGAATTCATAGTTTCCGGGAAAGTGGGAAAGGCCGAAATACAGCTAATCAATCAGTATTTAGGCAGATTACCAAAGAAAGGAACTTCTGAATCTTTAACACCCACAATTCAAACAGCCAAAGGAACGCCACCTTTTGTGGTTGAAAAAGAATCGGCGATACAATCGAGCATCCGCACCGGGCTGGTCACAGTCAATAAACTTCATCCCGACTACATGGGTTTGAAAATATTGGTAACCATTTTTGGCGGGTACTTTGGCTCCCGGCTGATGAAAAACATCCGCGAAGAAAAAGGATATACTTATGGAATAAACGCCATGCAGGTATCGTTGATGCAAACCGGGTTTATGGCAGTGGCCGCCGATGTTAAGGCAGAAAACACCCGCGAAGCCCTGCACGAGATTATCGTGGAAATGGAAAAGCTGAAAAAAGAACCCATTCCTATGGAGGAACTGCATTTGGTACGCAACTACATGATGGGCGACATGCTCCAGATGTTCGACGGCCCTTTTTCCACGGCGGATACTTTTAAAGCCGTGGTGCCATATAATCTAGGGTTTGATTATTTCAGAAACATGCAGGAAACCTTGTGGAGCATTTCGGCGGAAAGACTCCTGGAGTTTGCCAACAGATATTTTGTAACTGAAAATTTAACAACCGTAGTGGCCGGGAAATATTGAGAAAATAAAGTAGGATTCATTGCGTTTTTAGGACATGGGCAAAAATTATTTGATTGTTTTATTATTGCTAATCGGTCTTGATTGCTGGAGCCAACACCCTGACCCTCCAACCATCACAAGTGTATCTGTATTGGGAAACAATCAAGTTAAAATCAATTGGAAACAAAGTACAACTTTTGGGGTTACGGGCTATATTCTTTACCGGTTCAATAACGATGAATTGAACCCACGTTATTTATCTATTGCAGAAGATATTCCTGCAACCAGCAGTGAATACATTGACATAAACGCCAGACCCGATTTGCATGCTGAATCATATAAAATGGCAGCGTATATTGGTGAGGTAAGTAATCTTGGTTCGTCAGGTGATCCTAGTTCAACAATTTTTCTAAAAGAAATTGTTTTCGATACCTGCTCAAATCAAGCTGTTTTGAACTGGACCAGCTACGAAGGATGGAGCAAAGTACAATATTATACCATTTATCGGAATGGTGAAGATCTAAAAGAATATGATACCGACCTAAGTTATTCCGATACAACGGTCCAACTGGGAACAGGATATACCTATTACATAAAAGCGAATGGTGGGATTGGTGCAACAAGCATATCCAATCAACGCACCATTACCTTTACCGGATACCAGAAACCGGATGCCGACCGATTCTTCATCTATCAAATGACGAACGATGGGAACGAGGCCCGGTTTCAGGTAAAAGCAGATATCCGTGCCGAATTAAAAGGATATGCCTTACGCTTGAGTACCAATAAAGATGGGGCGTATGAACTTTTGGAAATGAACACGGATGTAAGCTCCGAAAATTTAAGCTTTTCCCATGTCCACAACGAAATACCCTATTTTTACAAAATTGCGGCTCTCGATCCTTGCGACAGCATAGCCGGGGAAACCCAACGGGTAAAACCCCTGCAATTGACCTACCAGATGCAGGATTACAATCTCACCTTAAATTGGGAACCAAGCTTTGTGGATGCCGCTAATGAAGAATGCGAAGTTTACGTGAGTGTGGATAACAGTGGCTTTGAACCCAAAGGCAACCAACGGACTTTTACTCTGAATGAATTAGGAACAGAAAATTCCGAGCGGTTTTGTTTCCAGGTGCAAGCAACCGACGGTAGCGGAAATACCAGCCTGTCAAACAAAATCTGTGTCACCCGCACCCCTGTGGTTGACATCCCCAATGCCTTTACCCCCAATGGCGATGGTAAAAATGACTATTTTGGACCCTTTTGGAAAGCTGGCGATAATGAAATTTCCTACATTAAAGATATAACTGTAACTGACTTTGAACTATTTGTTTACGACCGCTATGGGAATGTGGTATTTTACACCGATGAACCCTACAAAAAATGGGGAGGCGAAATAAAAGGAAAAAATGTTTCCGAAGGTGCCTATGTGTATTATTACACCTATACCACCTCCACCGGAAAATCGTACAAAGGTTCCGGATCCATAAATGTGGTTTATCCCTGAAATCCATTTGTCCATTTGTTAATGTGACCACGTGGCCATGTGACCATGTTTTAATGAGCCAATGAACTTTTCCTGCCAGCATCTGAAAAAAATCGCTAATTTTGAGGTTTTGTTTTAAAACTACTACTTTTAGAGAGGGAGCAATATAGGATATGAAGAAATTTACGGTCAACGAAAAAAAGCTTATTCTACGGAAGTTCAATGAACTCCTCCAGTTAACCGAAAGCTTTACTACGGCCGAGCAACGTGAATTAATCCGCAAAGCCTTTAACATGGCTTACGAGGCGCACGCCAACATGCGCCGCAAATCGGGCGAACCCTACATTTTGCACCCTATTGCTGTAGCCAAAATTGCCACACATGAAATCGGCCTTGGAACAAAATCTGTTTTAGCCTCGCTCCTGCACGATGTGGTGGAAGATACCGACATTTCGATTGAAGAAATTCAGCACCAATTTGGTGAAAAAATTGCTTCTCTGGTCGATGGATTGACTAAAATTTCCGGGGTATTTGCCAACCGTTCGGATTTACAAGCCGAAAACTTCCGAAAAGTATTGATGACCATGACAGGCGATTTACGGGTTATCATCATCAAATTGGCCGACCGCTTGCACAACATGCGTACCCTGGATTCTATGCCGCCAAACAAACAGTTGAAAATTGCCGGCGAAACTCTTTTTATCTATGCCCCGTTGGCACACCGAATGGGGCTTTATGCCATCAAACAGGAACTGGAAGATTTATGTTTAAAATACCTGCATCCGGCCGAATACGACTATATTTTACAACAAATTAAAGAAACCGAAAAAGGAAGACTGACTTATATCAACCGTTTTTCGTTGCCCATAACCAACCGATTGAACGAAGAGGGTTACGAATTTGAGATTTCAGGCAGGCCCAAATCCATCTATTCCATTTGGAATAAAATGGAGACTAAAAAAGTCAGCTTTGAAGAGGTTTTCGATTTGTTTGCCATCCGCATCATATTTGAACCAAAACCTAATTTGACTGAAAAAGCCCAATGCTGGAACATCTATTCCATCGTAACCGACTTGTATGTACCCAAATACGATCGTATCCGCGACTGGGTCAGCCAACCAAAAGCCAATGGGTATGAGGCGCTGCATGCTACCGTGATGGGACCTGGTGGCAAATGGGTAGAAGTGCAGATACGCACCAACCGCATGAACGAGATTGCCGAACGTGGTTATGCCGCACACTGGAAATACAAAGGGGCTTCGCATCAGGAAAGCGAATTGGACCGGTGGATCAAACAGATCCGCGAAATGCTCGAAGATCCAAAATCGGATGCCCTGGAATTCCTGGATGATTTCAAACTCAACCTGTTTACCTCCGAAATCATGGTTTTTACACCCAAAGGTGAAATAATAACCTTACCAAGCGCCTCCACCGCTCTCGATTTTGCCTTCTATATTCACTCCGAAATCGGGTTGCATGCCATCGGGGCTAAGGTAAACCACAAGTTGGTGGGTTTAAACCATCCGTTACAGGGTGGCGACCAGATTGAAATCCTTACCTCCCAGAAACAGATGCCCGAATTGCATTGGCTCGATTTTGTGACATCGGCCAAAGCTAAAGCCAAATTGAAAAGCTCCTTCCGCGATAAACGCAGAATGATTATGAACGAGGGAAAAGCTCATTTGGAATACCTGTTGATGGATTTAGACATGCAGCCCAACTCCACTGTATTCCGTAAGCTCTACAACCATTACAAAACCCGTAACAAGGAGGAACTTTATTTCAGGATTGGTGAAGACAAGCTCGACCAGGAATCTTTTAAAAAGATACAGAAAAAACGTTCGCGAAGCAAGTATATCAAGTTCTGGGGCATTGAGCACCCCGAAAGTACCAATGCCGCCCTCATGTTCGATAAGTCGAAACCTTTGGTTGTGGACGACAATTCCAAGAACTATACCATTGCCCACTGCTGCAACCCCATTCCCGGTGATGATGTAATTGGATACAAAGCCGACGAGGAGGAACTGATCATTCACAAAACATCCTGCCCCACGGCCATCCGGTTAAATTCCAGCGAAAGCCAGAATGTGGTGAAGGTAGAATGGACCACCCACCGTATTTTGGCCTTTTTGGGACGCATCTCATTAAAAGGCATTGATGACATTGGCATTGTAAATAATTGTACTACCGTTATTTCCAAAGAACTGAATGTAAATATGCGGGCCATCGGTTTCGAAAGCCATGATGGTATTTTCGAAGGGACTATTGACGTTTATGTGCACAATACCAACGATTTAAACAACCTGATTATGAACCTGAGCAAAGTGAAAGGCATCACTCAGGTTTCGCGCATGGAAATCAGCGACCACGATTTTTAATTTCCTCCTATCCGCAATAGATTTAGGGGTTCACCCGTAAATATGGGACAATTGATTTTTTTAAGAAACTTGAAGTATGTCGAAACGTAACTACATTGAATATAAATATTTTATATCAAGTTTTTTCATGCAATTTAGTGAAGCCGCGCCGCAACTAATTATCTCGCTTTCTTGACCGTTAATATTTCACCTGGGATTTAGGAAGTACTGAATTTATTTCTAAATTTGGTCGTTATTTTGAATCAGTCTATATATGGATAGTAACCTGAAAGAACCTCAAGCCACGAATCCCCTTAATGATAGGGTCAAAGATATTTTTATAAAATATCTGGAACGTAATGGGCACCGCAAAACACCCGAACGGTTTGCCATTTTAGATGAGATTTACAATTCGGAGGGGCATTTCGATATTGAGACTCTCTACATCCACATGAAAAACAAAAACTACCGGGTAAGCCGTGCTACACTTTACAACACCATTGATGTATTATTGGACTGCAACCTGGTGATTAAACATCAGTTTGGAAAAAACATTGCCCAATTTGAAAAGGCGTACAACTGTGCCCCGCACGATCACTTGATTTGCAGCAATTGCGGAAAGGTGACCGAGTTTTGCGATGCCCGTATTGACGACATTGAGGAGCGCGCCGCCAAACAACATAACTTTCAATTGACCTATCATGCCCTTTATTGCTACGGTTACTGTAGCAACTGTCAAAAGGAAATGTCAAAAAAAGGAACCATTTTGATTTGATTCAAGACCTGAAATCAAAAGGTCATCACATAAAAAAGCCTGATTGGATTTTACATCCAGTCAGCCTTTTTTATTGACGGATACGACTATAAAAACCTCTTTTTAAAATAAAAAGCCACACTTACCAAGCCAATCATTACGGGAACTTCAACCAATGGACCAATTACGGCAGCAAAAGCTTCGCCTGAATTCATTCCAAAAATGGCAATAGCTACAGCAATAGCCAATTCAAAGTTATTGCTGGCAGCCGTGAACGAGAGTGTCACCGATTGTTCGTAGGTGGCTCCTACTTTTTTGCTCATAATAAAGGAAAGCAAAAACATGATGACGAAATAAATCAGCAACGGAATGGCTATCAAAATCACATCGAAAGGAATTTTTATGATGTATTCCCCTTTGAGCGAGAACATCACCACAATGGTAAACAATAATGCTATCAGTGTGATGGGGCTGATTTTTGGAATAAACCGGCTATGGTACCACTCTTTACTTTTTACCCTGATTAAGATGAAGCGGGTTAAAAACCCGGCAATAAACGGGATACCCAAATAAATGAACACGCTTTCGGCAATTTGCCCAATGGTAATATTATCGACTGCCTGATTGGTAGGAACACCAAACCATCCGGGCATGATGGCGATAAACAGATAAGCATATACTGAAAAGAAAAGTACCTGAAAAATGGAATTAAAAGCAACCAAACCGGCTGCATATTGAGTGTCGCCTTCGGCCAGTTCGTTCCAAACAATGACCATGGCAATGCACCGGGCCAAACCAATCATGATAATCCCATAAACATAAGGCAGGTTGGCGTTGTTTTCGCCGGGAAAGACCTTAAAAAGCAACATAGCCAACGCGAACATCAACACCGGCCCAATAATCCAGTTCTGGACTAATGAAAGCGACAATACTTTCCAGTTGCGGAACACATCGCCCAATTCTTCGTATTTGACCTTGGCCAACGGCGGGTACATCATCAAAATAAGCCCAATAGCTATAGGAATATTGGTGGTGCTTTCGGGTGACGATTTTAGGGATTCCCAAAACTGGGCAATAGATGGCATAAAATAGCCCGTTAAAACGCCAACGGCCATAGCCGCAAAAATCCATAAGGTAAGATACCTATCTAAAAATTTCAATCTACGTCTCGAAGGTGACATTTTCTTATTTTTTAAAGATGAAATAAACAGCCAATACTAAAAAGGCAAATCCAATAAAGTGGTTCATCCGGAAAGATTCGTTCTTGAAAAAAATGAGGGTAAAACCTGTGAACACGATCAAAGTAATGACTTCTTGCAATACTTTGAGTTCTACCAATGAAAATGGCCCCCCGTTGCCCTGAAACCCAATCCGGTTAGCCGGAACCTGAAAAAAATATTCGAAAAGGGCGATCCCCCAACTTATCAACACAATTCCAGCCATTGTTAAGGTTTCAAACCATTTAAACTCACGGAATTTGAGATGCCCATACCAGGCAAAAGTCATAAAAAGGTTCGACATGACTAAAAGACCAATAGTATAAAAGCCTTTCATATTCTATAAATAGGGTTTAATTTTTTCGGTATAAAGTTGGTAAAAAGCTTTTTTAATTTCATCGCGGACACGGTAAAATTCACTCATCACAAATTCGGGACTTCCAACGGCATACGAAGGATCGTCGAAACCGATATGCAGGCGGGTTTTCACCTTGCCCAAAAATGCCGGGCAGTTTTCGTTGGCACCCCCACACACGGTTATTACAAAGTCCCATTCCTGGTCGAGGTATTTGCTCACCGAATCGGAAGTGTGGTGGCTGATGTCGATGCCTACCTCCTTCATTACCTGAACTGCCGTTGGGTTAAGTTTACCCGATGCCTCGGTTCCTGCCGATGCCACCTGAATGCGACTGTCGAACGATTGTAAAAATCCATGTGCCATCTGGCTCCGGCATGAATTTCCGGTACATAAAATCAATACTTTCATAGTTTCATTTTTTAATTAGCAATTAGTTAATTAGCAGATTAGCTCATTCTCACATTTTCATATTGACTCATTTTCACATTAACTCATTTGTTCCTCGGTTTTAATTGACATACACACGATCCTGATAACTGATATTCATTATCCACTTTGATAGGCAATCCATCGCGCTCCCACTCCACCATCCCACCGGCCAAATTTGCAATATTTTGAAAGCCCTTTGTTTGGAGCAACAACATGGCCTCATGGCTATGAATACCTACAGAATCGGCAACAATCAACGGAATATTGTCAGGCAGCCATGTTATTTTTTGCTCCAATTCGGGCAAGGGAATAGATATAACTTGCGGCACACCAAATCCTTTAAAAACCACAAAATAGGGCATTCTTACATCAAGCAAAATGGCACCCTCTTGACAAAGTTTATAAGTCTCTTTTGAGGACAGGTTTAAAAAACCAGAGGCATAAAAACCCAGCATCCCAAAAAAGGAGGCATCAGCATTCCTGAGGTTGTCCATGTGACAAATTCTTAAGGAGTTCTTGAATCATTGTACCCATTTTGTCAATTTCACGGGTATTTAAACAATAATTGGTTTTACTACCCAATATGGTTCCTTTTATTAAACCTGCTTTTTTAAGTTCCATCAAGTGCTGATTGACAGTAGTACGGCTTAACGGAAGTTCATTGGAGATATCGCCCGAAATACAGGTTTTGGTTTCAGCCAAATAAACCAGAATGGCTAATCGGGCAGGATGCGCAAGGGCTTTAAAGAGTATTGCCTGCTGTTGTTGTTTTTCAGTAAAAAGTTCAGATTTTGCAGTAACCATAGTCAAAAAATTATGACGCAAATATACGTCTTATTATTAAATAAACGTATATATACGACAAAATTGTAGGTTAAGAAATTGTTAAGTCATAGAATCCTTACCTGAATAATTCTTTTATCAGTTGATTTGCAGGTAAATATCCAGTGTGTCTGAAATACTCGTTCCCTTCATTATCCAATAAAACTTGCGTGGGAATAGCGGCAATGCCATAATATTTCATCATCTCCTGATTTTCGGGTTTTAAAATATTCAGGAAAACTACCTGCGCTTTCTGTGGATATTGTTCCCGAATATCTTCCATAACCTGCTCCATCTGGCGGCAGGAAGAACATCCGGTAGCTCCGAATTCAAGAAATGTAACTGAATAGCTTAACCCGTTCTTTTTGTAGTTAAAAAGTGAGTCAGCAATTGCCTTTTGAGACGTAATGGCATCCGCCCCAATTTGAGATCGAACCGATTGTGAAGCTAATTCATTAAGGGAATCTTTGAAAACAAAAAGCAAAATGATAAAAGCCAAAGTCAATGAAGCAAAAAAAACGTGCAGATAGTTTTGAATTTTAGTAAATAGCTTCCACTTTCTCATACACCTCTTTTATTATCCCTTCTGTGACCTGTGTCTGACCTTTAATATAACCCAAGTCAGTAATTCTGATATAGTGAAAATTTTCAATACCTGCCTGTTCCAGTATTTTTTTACCACAATCGACCGGACAGCCATCGAGCAAAAGCAAATTAGCCGATTTAAAAGATTCAATAGTTGGATTTATCCCGGCTCCCACTGCGGCTAAGCAATTCATCTTACGGACTTTGTTATCGCGTAATTCACGGGCAACCAAATCGGTTACCTGCCCTAAATCACAAGCACCAGAACAAGCGATAACGATATATTCACCACTACCGCACAAACAGCCACTTTTAGTTTCATTGGTTTCCATAGTATTAAACTTCAAGGTTCATTTATCACAAATTTAGCCACCATACTTTTAATAGTAGGCATCACCACCATTACCACAGGTAAGGCAACCAAAAAGGCCAAAAGCCAAGCCTTCATCCATTGGTTAAAGAATCGGGCATGAAATCCGGCATTCATCAATACACTTACCATAGTAACTATAAAAGTCATTACCAAAACCATGAGGGTTAATGTAACCTTCATCTCATTTTTTTTCGAAATCTTCATATCAAAACAAAAAGTTAAACATATATCCAACAATAATAATCCCCGTAGTAACTACCCCAACAAAAGCAGCAATCAACGGCCATTTCAATACCTTTTTCAGGATGATTATTTCGGGCAGTGAAAGGGCAATCACACTCATCATAAAGGCCAACGCGGTTCCCAGCGACACCCCTTTTTCGATAAGCACGCTTATGATGGGAATAATTCCGGCGGCATTGCTGTACATGGGAACGCCAATCAAAATCGCCACAGGTACGCTATACCAATTTCCTTTTCCCAATAAAGAGGTTAAAAAATCTTCAGGCACATACCCGTGAGCCCCAGCACCAACAGCAATTCCAACCACAATGTAAATCCATATTTTGCCCACAATTTCCTTTACCGATTCAAACCCCTTGCTGATGCGCTCTTGTAGCGATATCTTTATTTCACCCACCGCTTGTTGGTTTGTTTTTACCTGATACGCCCATTCAGCCACATACTTTTCCATCCGGATCTTTTGCAGGATAAACCCGGAAACAATAGCAATTAAAAGGCCAGTGGAGATATAAATGAGCATCACTTTCCAGCCAAAAAGCCCCAAAAGCAATACTACAGCCACTTCGTTTACCATTGGGGCGGAAATCAGAAACGAAAAAGTGACACCAAGTGGGATTCCGGCTTCTACAAATCCTAAGAACAGAGGTATAGCTGAACAGGAGCAAAACGGAGTAACCACACCTAAAAGAGAAGCCAATACATTGCCTGTAAAAAGCGATTTCCCTTCCAAAGCCTTTCGGGTCTTCTCGGGTGTAAAAAAGGTACGGACCACACCCACCAGAAAAATAATTAAAACCAGCAACAGCAATACTTTGGGAACCTCGAAAATAAAAAAGCGTAGTGCCTCAGTAAAATGTGTTCCGGCTTCCAATTGAAATACCTGGTCTATCAGAAAATTGGATATCCGTTGCAGGCTCAGATACAATCCCAACCAAATGAGCAGCAGCACCAATGGGGCAAGTAGCCCATGTGCCCAGTTATTAAAATACAAAAGTTTTTGTTTCATCAATACAAATTTCCAGTCAAAGTCATCGGATGACTATTGTTTTAAAATCCTCAAATTAAAAAAACATCATTACCACATAATATGCTCCTACTCCAATAAACAACAGCCCAATCACCCGTCGGAACCAAAGTTCAAAGGTTTTTAACCGGTTGTAAAAATTTCCTAACGAGCCAATAGAAAAAGCTATTAGCCAAGCAAAAAGGATGACCGGAATTCCGGTAGCTATTGCAAAAACAATGGGCAGGTACAAACCACTGGTGCTGGCAATGGTCATGGGAATGAGCATCCCAAAAAAGAGAACTCCGCTATACGGACAAAAGGCCAAAGCAAATACCACTCCCAACAAAAAGACCCCCCAAGGATTTTGGCTGTTCTTTGAACCTATTTTTTCACTGAGTCTCGACAACCCGGGAAATCTTATGTTCAAAACATCGAGCATAAATAGCCCGATAACAATCAGCAGTGGGCCAATTATTTTCTCACCATTTTGTTGCAAGAACCCGGAAATATGGAACTTCCCCGCTCCAAAAAAGAAGGCCAGACCCAATGCAGTGTATGAAAATGCACGCCCAAAAGTGTAAATTACCCCGTTCAGGAAAACCCTCCGGCGGTTTTCAATATCTTTACTAATAAACCCAACCGCCGTTATGTTTGTTGCCAACGGGCAGGGACTAATAGCTGTCATCAGTCCCAATAGAAAAGCCGATAATACCGGCCATTCCGCCGATTCTAACAATTGTTGAAAGAATTCCATTGATTCTATAATAAAGGATCGATGGTACTTTTAATAAGTGCTTTCAGTTTATCGGGTTTGCTACGGGCGTTCATAAAAGCATCGTTGGTTAAATCGAAGGTTTTATCGCCTTTAACAATGAGCAAAGTTTGCCCTTCAATTTTCAACTGTTTTGCTTTTGCTTCGGATTCTTTTTCATCCAGATTTACAGAAACCAACACCAGTTTATCGCCATAATATTCTTTTAATGCCTGTTTGGACACTTCTTCCACTGTATTGCAGGTAATGCAACGATGGGTATAATGAAAATAATACACTTCGATAGTATCCGCATTTTTGTTTTCGGTCACAACCGATTTTTCATTGGTCTGAGCATGGCACGCGATAAAAAGAAACGCGATGAACGCTGCAACAAAAGTTGTTTTCATATACATAATCGTTATTTGGTTAATAAATCTTTAATCTCTGCCGTACTTGGCACCCTGCCGTACATCACCACCTTTTCGTCGATGACTAATGCCGGAGTGGACATCACCCCGTACTTCATGATATCCATGATATCTTCCACTTTGGTGACGGTGGCATCCATGTTCAGTTCCTTAACTGCTTCGAGCGTTGTTTTTTCGAGTGCTTTACACTTTGGACATCCGGTACCTAGCACTTTAATGCTTTTGGCAGTGCTGAATTTTAAATTGCTGTATTCCATATTTTCAATTTTCAAAAATTAGATTTTATCGGCATAAACCGTGATGCTATAAATCCCGGTTCCAGAATCTCTGAACTCTCTGATTTGTTCTTTTGTGAGATAGACGGCCAACAATTCGTCGGAAAGTTCAATGGTTTTTTCCTTTTTCACCTCAATATTTTTAAAACCCGATTGTTGGATAATATCCAGATATTCCTCTTTTTGAATAGCCCCCGCCACACAGCCTGCATACATTTCGGCATCTTTTCGGATATTCTCAGGCAAGTTGCCAATAAGGACCACATCGGACACACAGAAATGGCCACCCGTTTTCAACACCCGGTACATCCCGCTAAAGGCTTTCACTTTGTTTGGTACCAGGTTTAACACACAGTTGCTGATAATCACATCAAACGATTCTTTGGGTAGCGGCATATCTTCAATATCACCCTTTACAAAGGATACGTTGGTGTAACCCAACTTTGCCAGGTTCAATTGAGCCTTTTGCACCATGGCATCTGTAAAATCAATGCCGGTCACACTTCCAGTTTCACCAACTAAGGCACGGGCAACAAAACAGTCGTTGCCAGCACCTGAACCTAAATCAAGCACCGAATGGCCGGGTTTAATGTTTGCAAAAGCAGTTGGGATGCCGCACCCCAAGCTATAATCTGCCTCGGGGTTGTATCCTTTCTGGCTTGCGTAATTTTCACTGAAAACCGTGTAACTTTCGGGTCCACAACAATTGGTAGCACTACCACAACAATTGGAATTGTCCAGTACGATATTCGCATATTTTTCCTGAACCATCTTTTTTACATCATTCATCTTTTTAGATATTTAAGGGTTATAAAATTCAATTGTCAATGAGCAATGAATAATACATATTTTAATCATTTCAATATTGGAATTAACAGCAACTATCAGCCGGGGGTACTTCAAAAAAATTCTGAAACAGTTTCCTGGCCTTTTCCCAATTATGGGATTGCAGGCAATATTTTATTTTAGGTGGATTGTATTCCCCCTGAATCAAGCCAGCCTCTTTCAATTCTTTAAAATGTTGCGACAAGGTGGAACGGGCAATGGGTAATTCTTCGGTAATATCGCCGGTATAACAACAAGCACTTTTGCTCAAAACATCTAAAATCTGCAACCGGATGGGATGGCTCAACGCTTTAGCAAAACGAGCCATTTCAAGGTATTTATCTTCTGTCATGTGTTTCTATTTTGTATTTCGTAAAAATACGAAATATTAATTTATAAATCAAAATGTTTTTCTTCATTTTTTTACGAGTGCAATCACGGGCAGTAACCCGGAGATTTTCAGCAGCCTAAATAAGCTGAACGCTGCATTTAGTCTGTTTACTTTGAATTTACAGACAAAAAAAACCGCTCCAGGAAATCCGGAGCGGTCCAAAAAAGCAAATATTTAAAATAGAAATCTGACTATTTACCAGCCAGGTACGAAGAAACACCTTCCTGGGTAGCTTTCATGGCTTTTTCGCCTTTATGCCAATCGGCTGGGCAAACTTCACCATTTTCGCGGAAGAACTGCAAAGCATCTACTATACGGATGGCCTCTTCCACGCTGCGGCCTAAGGGCATGTTGTTTACAACCTGGTGTTGCACTACACCATCTTTATCAATCAGGAATAATCCACGATAGGCTTGAGCCGAACCCACGAATGAAATTTCGCCTTCTTCGTTGTATTGGTAGCTACCGGCCAAAATACCATAATTCTCGGTAATGGTGTTGGCTGGGTCAGCAACCAATGGATAGGTTACACCTTGAATCCCTCCCTGGTTTTTAGGCGTTTGCAACCATTTCCAATGTGAGAATTCCTGATCGGTGGAGCAAGCCACCACAGCCACATTACGTTTTTCAAACTCGGCTAGTTTTTCCTGAAAAGCAATTAACTCTGTCGGGCATACAAAGGTAAAATCGGCTGGATAGAAAAAGAAGATAACATCTTTTTTCCCCAGAAACTGATCCAATGAAAAATCACTTACTATGGTTCCTCCGTTTACTACTGCAGTGGCAGAGAATTTTGGAGCTTTTTTTCCTACTAAAACTGACATAATTCTATTTTTTTAAGGTGATACATATTATAATTTTCATCAGCAAAAGAACAAAATGATGGCGGATAAAAACGAATCATTTATATTCGTAAATTCTATGGGTACATAGATGCCATTTATAAACGAATCGTATTCATGGTTAGATACAAACAAAGTGATTGAGAAAATGTTCAAAACCAAATAATTATGCGCAAAACAACCTTTCTGACCCAGCTTTCTGACATTGAAATTATTATTAAAAAATGTCAGACTTGCCATGTGGCCATGGTAGATCTTTTGGGAAAACCTTACCTGTTACCTTTTAATTTTGGGTATGCCAATGGGGTGGTGTACTTACATTCCGATTTTAAAGGAAAGAAGATTGATATTCTCAAAAAGAATCCTTCGGTTTGCATCAACTTTACCACCGACCATGAATTGTTCCGCCAGCACGACAAGGTTGCCTGTAGTTACGGAATGGCCTACCGCAGTGTCTTGGTTTATGGCGATGTGGAATTTATCGAAGGTTTTGACGAAAAAGTTGATGCCCTGAATATCTTTATGAAACAATACGTGGATAGGGATTTTACCTATTCAAAACCGTCCGTTGACAATGTTTGTGTGTATAAGGTAGTCATTAAAGATTTTCAAGGGAAAATATACCACCACGAAACCTTGGAATAAATAAGATGCTGAAATTGAAATCGGTTTTAATAAGTCTTTTGATGATGGGGCACCCCATCATCAAAAGACTTATTACGGTGTTTGGGCTAACAACAACTGCGAACCGGTAACTACAGAACAATGTCTGTTGTTTTATGAACAGGATAGCGATACGTTCCGAAGTGTTTGCATATGTTGGGATACGAAGGGAAGCTTTCCAACGATTACTGCCGAGGCTGTATTCAAAGATACATTGATAAAAAGGGATCTACTGGTCATTGGTACGGTTTGAAAAGGAGCAGATTTGGGTCAACGGCTGCGGCCAGGAGTATCGTTTCGATTGGCCATGCATCCATCAAAATTTGTTGACTGAATGGTTTCTCTTCGATAAATATTGATTAATTTGCAATTAAATAGGTGTTCTCTCTTTCATCAAAAAAAGCGCATAATGGCTATGTCCCATTTCTGAATGATTATTGAGAAGACGATTAAAATAGGAGGAAGTATGGATGCATTCGATGATAAAGCTAAAACCTGGGACGATGATCCGGTAAAAGTGGAACGGGCGCAAATATTAGCAAAAAAAATCAGTCTCTTTATCGATGGTAAGGCACCCCAAAAGGGATTTGAGTTTGGTTGCGGTACAGGTTTGTTAAGTTTCTATTTAAAAGATTTCTTCAAAGAAATTATATTGGCCGATACATCTAAAGGAATGTTAAAGGTGCTTAAAGAAAAGATGGAAATAAATGGCATCAAACATTTTAAACCCCTGTTGCTTTCCGAAGAAAACCCGCATCATATTGATGGAATTGACTTTATATATTCATCTATGACCTTGCATCATGTTCATGATTTGGATGAAGTCTTCGAACGGTTCTATCAGATGCTCCGCTCCAAAGGATACCTCTGTATTGCTGATTTGGAAGAGGAGGAAGGTGATTTTCATGGACAAGCAGACAGTCAAAATGTGCATCATTTTGGATTTGAACGACAACGGTTGGTACACCAGTTGGAAGAAAACGGGTTTGCCTGCATTCATTATGAAATATTTTACGAAATCAATAAAAAGATAGAAAACGGTTCTTTTAAGAAATTTCCACTGTTTTTGTTGATAGCCCAAAAAATATAAAACAATTCGTTACTTGTTCCCGGTTTGGGTCTTAAATCCTTAGCAACGAAATGAATGTTAATCTAAAAACGGTTACCTATGATTGAGTTACCTGTGAATGCTACCCGATGGGGTATTGGATTATTTTTCCTGCTCAACTATGGTTTAACATTTGGACAGCCTTATTTTGATACCCATGTGACTAATAACCTTGTTGCCGAAAATAGTTTTATTCATCAACCTGCCGATACAAGAATACCTCCGGAATTTTTAGCTATAAAAGATCAGCTTCCCCAACCTGTTTGGCAAAACAGGCCTGATGTGATACAATGTTACTGGAGGACCTGGGAACTGGCTTTCGGGAACCTCCACCCGGCACACCCAGCAGTTGGCTTTGTATCACCGTTTATCGATCCGGCTTTTAACGGACATATTTTTATGTGGGATTCGGGGTTTATGCTCATGTTTGGGAAGTATGGCAACAAGGTATTCCCATTTCAATCCACGCTCGATAATTTTTACGCGAAGCAGCATGCCGATGGATTTATCTGCCGCGAGATTCGCGAATCGGACGGAACCGATGTGTTCGAAAGGTTCGATCCTTCAAGCACGGGTCCTAACATTTTACCTTGGACCGAATGGGAATATTTTCTGAATTTCAACGATACCGCCCGGTTAAGAAAAGTTTTTATTCCTCTGCTGGCATATTATCAATGGTTTCACACCTACCGGACATGGAACGATGGTACCTATTTTTCGAGTGGATGGGGTTGTGGAATGGACAATCAACCCAGGCTCCCAAAAGGTTTTAACCCCGAATGGAGCCACGGCCACATGTCGTGGATTGATATTACTTTGCAGCAGATATTGGCCGGCAATATTTTAATTGAGATGGCAGAAAAGCTAAATTGTACAAATGATCTGACAGCGATAAAAGATGAGGTTGCTTTTTTAACAAAATATGTAAACACGGTCATGTGGGATGAAAAAACCTGCTTCTATTACGATAAGTTTCAATCCGGATCTCTGTCCGAGATAAAAAGTATTGCCTCTTTCTGGGCATTACTGGCGGGAATGGTTCCGGACTCATCGGTTAAAAGTTTCGTCTCTCACCTTAAGAACCCTAACGAATTTGACCGGTTGCACCGTGTACCAACGTTATCAGCCGATCATCCTGATTACAATCCTGAAGGAGGATATTGGAGAGGTTCTATATGGGCTCCTACAAATTACATGGTTTTAAGAGGATTAAGCAAGTATGGTTACGATTCACTTGCTTATGTGATTGCCAAAAACCACTTAGATAATGTGGTTACTGTTTTTAATCAAACCCAAACCTTGCATGAAAATTATGCTCCCGATAGGGTGCAAGGAAATAATGCAAAAGACTTCGTCGGGTGGACGGGCCTGGTTCCAATTTCGGTGCTTTTTGAGTATGTTTTTGGGTTGCGCCCAAATGTACCTTCGAATACGTTGACTTGGGACATCCATTTAACCGATGAATTTGGCATTAAAAAATATCCTTTCGGGAAAGATGGGCTCATGGATTTAGTTTGCAGACAGCGAAAAGATAAAACTCAAAAACCCTTGTTGACCATTGTTACCAATGTTCCGTTTCAATTGCAATTAACATGGGAAGGTGGAACTAAGGAAATTCAAGTAATACCGGGGATTACCAAATACTAATGTTCTTTCAGAAAAGCGATTCCGTATTAATATTTAACTGAAAAACTCCATTGTATTTTTCCTGTATTTACATCGATGCCACAAACCTGTGTCAGGTAAAAGATAAGTAATTGGTTGTTTACCAACTCAAAATGGATGCCATCGATCTGTGGCGGAAAATCCCCGAAATACGCTTTGAATTCACGGGTATTCCTTGCTGTTGAAATATTATAAAACATTCCGGGCACCGTTGTTTTCCACTCCATCATCATTTGATTTTTTTCATCGCAATGTATCTTGGAAAACTGAATTACAGAGGCATCGGTATCTTCCGCCTTAGAATAGACAAAAAAGGATTCTTTGTTAGGCATTAGCAGCACATCATCGGGTTTACGCCCCGCGAATAGAGCTGTAAGATTGGTTTTAGTTAAACTCTGTTGGTATTCAAGGGCTGCTTTTCGCGAAACCTCAAAATCGGTAAGGTTGGGTTTCGATAACGACTGTATTTCAAGCTGGAAATTTTCCTGCATCTCAAGGTAATGCAAGAACAACCGGTGAATGTTAACATCTATGATAAATTGTCCAAAAAGAAAAGAATTTTTGTTATAGGATTCCTTGCTATTTTTTATGACCATCCAATCAAACCCGTCCATTTTTAGGTTCTCTCCGCAGAATTTGGCTGCCGATTTAAGGTTAGGTTTATAGTCGGGGTTGATATTGACAGGATCGACCATTTTTTCTGCTGTAAATTTTTCCATGTCAATCAGGTATTTTTCCTGCACATGGTTGGTAACAATTACTTTCTGCTGAATGCGATCAAACCCATAAAATTGGTTCATCTCATTCCAATCAGGCTCCACAAAGCGTCCAATATCATGTTGTAGATGGATATAAATGTAAGCCTGGGTGATTTTTTTTTCGAGTGTCAAAGGGTTCAATGATTGTAGGCCCGATTTATATTTCTTTGAATAAATCCATAAGTTACCGGGGGTACAGCCCAAAATAAGGCACGCTTCTGTACTATCCATTCGGCCCATCTCTTTTTGTGTCACGAGTTTTCCGTTTGATAAATCGTAAACCGAAAGCCGGCTGGAATTGTAACCGATAGAACGGGTATTGCCCTTACTGTACGATTCGGATTGCGGGTGGTAGAAATTCTCGTGTAAAATCAGGTAGTTGTTTTGCTCTTGTTGGTAGATAACCACTTTTAAAATATTATCCAAGGATGCACCATAGTGTGGCTTTATTGTCATCCACAATAGTATAACAATCAGAATAACTGCTTTGAATAATTTCAACATTTGGTTATGATTATCAAAAAAAAGAGTGCCCCTGCACCCATATAACAAAGATAGGTACTTTATTTTGTTTTTGCCTGATCAAAAAATATGTGTTTGATATTTTTTTAACATGGAGAATCCAATCCAAAGAACTCCCCATTTACCGACAAAAATTCCCGGTTGGTCGAATAAAGTTTTACCAACTGCTTTTTTTTGGAAAAATTTGCGTGGAATTAATTTTCAATCCGGCGCAACTTTGTATTGAAAATTACGTCTTTGGTGAGTTGTTTAATTACCTTATTAACCATAAACTATGCAATTAACTAAAACTATTGGTATTAAAGCCCTTGTTTTGACTTTTTTTCTGGCCCTCTCAACAAATTTATTCAGTGAAGGAAATTTTGCTGAAACCCATGAAATTAAAGGAAAAATTATCGACAAAGAAAACCAAGAACCTCTTATTGGTGCCACCATCTATGTGAAAGAATTCAAAACCGGAACAGCTACCGATGTAAATGGGAGTTTCTTGTTAAAACTCCCAAAAGGAAAATATCACCTTCAAATATCCTTCATTGGTTACAAAACCCAGCATCAACAAATTGATGTTACAGGCAGGCTACAATTGGTTTATAATCTTGAGAAAGAAAGCTTGCACTTGCAGGACGTGGTCATATCGGCTGAAAAATCGAACGAAAATGTAACCCGGACCGAAATGAGCGTGGAAAAAATGAAAATACAGGAAGTCCGTAAGATTCCTGCTTTATTTGGCGAAGTAGATATTATAAAAGCCATTCAACTGCTACCCGGGGTCCAATCCACCTCTGAAGGCTCCTCGGGTTTTAGTGTGCGCGGCGGCAACATGGACCAGAACCTGATTTTGATTGATGAAGTCCCGTTGTACAATGCTTCTCATATCATGGGTTTTTTCAGTGTTTTTAATAACGATGCCGTAAAAGATCTGGAACTCTATAAAGGTGATATTCCGGTGGCTTACGGGGGAAGGCTTTCATCACTTTTAAATGTGCGGGTAAAGGAAGGAAACAATGAAAAGTGGCATGGTACAGGCGGTATTGGAACCATCTCGACCCGGTTCGAACTTGACGGCCCTCTTTTTGATGATCGTACAACATTGATGATGGCTGGCAGGCTCTTTAATGCACAATTATACCTGGCGGGGATGCAATCGGTAAACAGCGATTTGAAAGGGGTAGGTCTTTATTTTTATGATTTGAACGCGAAATTAAACCACCGCATCGATAACCAAAACACCGTATCGTTGAATCTTTACAACGGATGGGATGCTTTTAACCAGAAGGATTTCAAATTTGGGTTTGGAAACACCGCAACATCGGCATCCTGGTTACATACCTATAGTGATGAGGTAGCTTCTAAATTTACTTTTTATTATAGCCGATATGGTTATCAAACAACCATGGAATTCGATGAGGCTTCAGGCATGTTGTGGGATTCGCACATCAATGATTATGGTTTCCGGTTAGATAATACCGTACTTTTGGATGAATCCAATACCATCAAATTTGGTTTTTCGTCCATTTATCACCGTTTTTACCCGGGGATGATTGAACCTGTTGGTGACCAGTCTATTTTTGATCCATATGAATTGTTCCCGAATTCGGCCATCGAATGGGGGATTTATGGCAGTAATGTGCAGCAAGTCACCGACAAACTAACCTTAAAATACGGGGTGCGGTTTTCCATTTTCCAAAACGTGGGACCCGGAACGGTTTATAATTACAATACCGACCATGAGGTTGTAGATAGCACCAATTACAGCAATGGCGATGTTTATAATGTATTTCAAGGGTTGGAACCCAGGATTGGGGCCGTTTACCAATTGAATGAATCTTCGTCCATCAAGGCCAGTTATTCCAGGACACGGCAGTACATCCACATGGCATCAAACAGTACCGGGGGGACTCCTTTCGATATTTGGGTAGCATCGAACCAAAACATCCAACCTCAGATTGCTGACCAGGCTGCCATTGGCTATTTCCGGAATTTCTGGTTTAACCAGTTTGAGGCTTCGGGCGAATTGTATTATAAAAAGATGGACCACACCATTGATTTTAAGGATCATGCACAACTTTACCTGAACCGGCATATAGATGGAGAATTACGGATGGGTGATTCCTATTCGTATGGGGCCGAATTTCAACTCAAGTTTAATTTCGAAAAATTAAATGGTTGGGTAAGTTACACCCTCTCGAAAACCCAACGCGATATTCCTGAAATAAACGGTGGCGTGGTTTATAATTCCCCTTACGATAAACCGCACGATATTGATTTTGTAGCTAATTACCAGTTAAATGACCGTTGGTCGTTATCGGTAAACTGGGTTTTTGCCAGCGGAACGCCCATGACAGTGCCTTCGGGGTTTTATGAACAGGACAATGTACTGCAACTTTATTATAAGGAAGGAACACGAAATAAAGCTCGGACGCCCGCCTATCACAGGCTCGATTTGGGTTTGACCTATCAGAAACCCAAAAAACCCGGGAAACGTTGGGAGAGCGAATGGAATTTTTCCATCTATAATGCCTACAACCGCCATAATGCCTGGTCTATTAATTATAAAAAGGATGAGGAAACAAACCGCATTTATGCTGAAAAAACCTATCTGTTTGCCATCATCCCTTCTGTAACCTATAATTTTAAATTTTAAATTACCATGAAATCAACAATACAATTATCTAAAAATAGGATTTTTCCTTCCTTGAAAAGCTTTGTTCCAGCCTTATTGCTAATAGTTGTAGCATGTACTGAGGAAATTGAGCTTGATCCCGGAACTTTTTATCCAAATATTGTAGTAGATGCAACTATTACAAACGAAAATAGCAACCATTTGGTTAAACTGTATAAGACCAGAGAATTTGGAGAAATTGAGGTGCCAATGGTTACAGGAGCCGAAGTTTCAGTTTCCTTTGATGATTCCATCATTCGTTTTATCGAACCGGATACCTTGCCCGGGTATTATTATTCTGAGGTTCCTTTTGCAGGGCAGCCGGGGATTCAATACCATTTGAGGATTACCAATTACGATGTGGATGAAAATGGGGTAATTGATACTTGCGAAGCCTTTGCAACCATGCCCAATACTCTTGTAATTGATTCAGTGGGATATACCTATAACAATGATTATGAATTCCTTGCTTTAACTTGTTATGCCTGGGATCCGGAGGTGAAAAATTACTACAACTTCAAAGCCTGGAAAAATGATACTTTGGTGACAGATACCTTACATGAATACATTCCCCAGGATGATGAACAATTCAACGGAAACTATACAAATGGGGTTACTTGTCAGTATTTTCAGGATGAGGTGGATGATGAATATATTGTGAATGGCGATAAGCTGACACTGGAAATTCAAAATATTGATAAAGCTTTTTACAATTATATTACAAGTGCACAAAAGGAATATTTTGGCTATAACCCCATGTTTGGAGGCTTACCAGCCAATGTGTATAGCAACACTTCAAAAAATGCAATAGGTATTTTCAGGGTTTATACGGTGAACAAAGCATCGGTTGTAGTAAAAGATTTTCGAGAAAAGCCTCTGGATAAATGACTTCAGTTAATGCTGCATAAATGTTCCAATGGAAACACAATTAAAAGGCTGCCCAAGAAATTAGGCAGCCTTTTCTAATTTTATTAAGGTATTCTAAACTAATTTGTTACATATTCATACCCCATTATTTCCGATGCTTTGAACATAGTCATTTTAGCTTCAGGGTTGGTTCCGTTGTATTCACCCATTTTGTCGTACATCATGCCATTGGTGCCATACAGAATTGATTTTGCATCATAGCCCAACAATCGCAAATAAACAACTAAAGCAGCACTGGTTTGCCCGGTGTAACAATATACGGCTATCGTTTTATCGTTTGGCAGCGTAGTTAAATCGGCTGCAAACTTTAACGATTCTTTTGGGGTGTATTGAATGGAACCCGGAATGTGGCCAACAGCATAATGGGCAGGCGACCAATAATTAACAATGTAGTAATTACTTAAGCTGCCAAAAACGGTGGAATTGGTAACAGTGGCTGGCGTAAAACCTTGTGCTAGTAATGAGTCGATACGGACTTCCAGAATTCCTTGCCCGGTGGTTTTACCTGTGGTGAGTGTTGGCATCCCCCCCTTTTCGCCTTTTGCCGTTTCATCGGTTACCATTTGAGCTCCATAAGCATTACCGTTGCCAATGGCTGTATTCCATTTACCTGCAAAAGCTTCATTCCATGAGCACATGCCCCATTTTAATGAATAAACCTTGCCATATCCCACAAAACGGAGAATTGAGGTAGCATAACCAGCAGTTTGCCCGGTATAGCAAACCACAGCAACTTTATCATAGTTAGTCAAATCAACCCCTTTGATATGTGAAAGAATATCGGCAAAGGCTACATTTACTGCATTCTCAATGTGTCCGGTTGCAAAATCGGTAGCCGAACGGATGTCTATGATATAAACCTTATCGGTTAAATTAAGGTTATTTAAATCGGTAGCTGAGATAATTGCTGGCAAATCAGTGCTTACATAATCTTTCATTAAGGGCGACTCTGCCGATTCTAAATATTGAGCCAATACTTCCGATTCGTTTATTGAGGTTGTTTCTTCCTTTTCGCACGAGGTAGCTACAAATAAGAAGGCAAACAACATACCTAGCCATAAAAATTTAGTTCTATTCATAATCTGTTTTATTTGTGTTAGTTAAACATTACTACTATTCTATTTATTCAAACTTTTCATTTTTTGTTAATCCATCCAACTTTCAGGCAATTTCCCATCCACGGTGATGCCTGAACTCGCGGTTTTTTCCCAATCGAGCAAATCGTCCTGGAACAGGTACAAGTTTTTATTCACAAGCGTACCATTGTCGTTACGGATATGGCAATTGTAACTGCACGACTGCCCGGCCTCTACAGTTGTCCGGCTGGTCCAGCGTAATAAGTTGTGAGGCGAGGTGTAATTATAAGTCGGGAAAGCATCAAAATTGGCATATTCGTCAACACCATATTTAGCCCAATTGTCAGGAGCAGCAAGGGTCCGGCGTACCAACGTAAAGTCGAATCTCTCTTTAATGTCAGGCAGTGGGTTCGTTGCAATTTTAAACCCTAAATAGGACGGAACGCGTGCGCCGTCGCCATGAATGTGGCAGCTACCGCAGTTGTTATAATCTTGTGAGTGGCATACCTGGCAATTGAAATCGCCATAATGCACGGTATGGTAAGTATTCACGGTCTGAATTCCGGTATGACATTTATCGCAGGTTGGCAATTCCGTGTAGGCATACCGTTGTTCTACAAGATTTCCGTCTCCATGCAGTTCATCGCCATTGTGGCAATTCAGGCAGGTGTAACCGTTTTGAGTCAGGTGTACGTCGGGTTTGGTACCTGACGCTACTCCCAGATAAGCATGCCCCCCGCGGGAAACGTGGCAGGTAACACAAACATTCAACATATCAGGGGTTTTATTAAAATTGTGGCCATTGGCCAAACCGCCACCGCCAATAGGAGGACGGACCACGTGGCAGTTGCCGCAGGTTCCGTGGCAGGTAGCACAATTGTTGGTATAGCCCTCAATTTGGTGGGCCGGCAGTTTATCAAAATCTTCAGGTCCGTTTAACCCGCTGCGGATGGTAACTTTGCGTTTTTGTCCGGTTCCGTTGTGGATACTGGTTTGAAAGTTGTTTACGATGGTTTGGTGGCAGGTAGCACATTTTTCATCAGCCAAAGCTGATGGATGCGAAATGAAATTCCCGGAGTGGGCCAATTGCTTGTCGTCGGTTTTATCGGTTCCATTATGACAACTCACACAACCGAGGGCATAATGTCCCGATTTTTTGTAAGCTTCAAAACCGGTTCCACCCATGTAAACCCTATCGTACGGTTCATAATGTGGTGCTTCGCCGCCGCAACCGCCTGCCGGGGCAGTAGTATCGGGCGAATAAACCAGTTGCAAATGGGCATAATTGGTATGGCATCCTTCGCAGGAGGCTATCGATCCTTCTGCATTCGTATCTGAGTCGTTATTGCAGCCTGTAATCATCACCAAAAACAGAGCAGAAATGATTAATGGGACTATCTTCAACATCTGTAACATAAGTATTTAGCTTTAAGTTTGATTATGGGTCAAAGTTTGCTGTTTTGTGCCAACAGGCAAAAAAACTGAGGTTGTCACGAATCCATGAATGAATTGTTATGTAACAGCATCGTGCCTTGATCTGGATCAATTTATTTTGTGCTTTTATCTTATATTTGTGGGATTGAAAGACCTATTTTTTTTAGAATGACAAAAGAAATGTTTACAGGTTGTACCATAAGCCCGCATCATTGTGCATGCTTTAATAAACTTACCGAAGAGCAAAAGAAACAGTTGGAGACAAAATCGGTAACTATTAAGTACAAAAAGGGGGAAGTGATTTGCAAACAGGGGAGTTTTGCCTCACACATTTTATATATTGAAAAAGGTCTGGCAAAGGTATATTTGGATGATGGGCAGAACTCTCTGGTTTTAAAAGTAATACCTCCGGGTAATTTGTTGGGTTTGACCTCAATTAGCGAAGAAAACAACAATTTCCAATATTCAGCCATGGCTTATTTAGATTCGGAGGTGAAACAAATTGACATTTCTTTTTTTAAGCAGATGCTCATTCAAAACCCCGGGTTTGCTAAAGAGGTTATTGATATTTTAATTTCGAACAGCATCCAAATCAATGGCAGGTTTTTTTGTTTGACACACAAACAATCTTACGGCAGGTTAGCCGATATTTTATTGTGCCTGGCCGACCGTATTTTTAAAAGCCAGGAATTTGAATTAAACCTTAGTCGCAAAGATTTGGCGGAGTTGAGCGGTATTAGTGCCGAAACGGTAGTCCGGATGTTGAAAAAATTCAAGGAGGAGGATTTGATCCAACTTGATGGGAAAAGCTTCAAAATTAAGGACTATGCCAAACTTAAGAGGATAAGTGAAATTGGTTAGCATTCTGCCGGTTAGGAAAAACCGAGTCGATAAAACATGGTGTTTTTGTATTCCATTTGAAGATAATATTTCCATAATCCCGATAATCACAAAACGGTTATTTGGTGAATAAGTATTTAACAACAATGTTGTAACACCTGAATTCACACCGTAACCAGCCGGTTCATATTCTTTCTGTTTAACATTTCACTTGTGGGTAATCGTTATTTAAAAATTCCTCCTGTTTTTATAATACCTGCCAAAGCAATTTTCATTTGTATGAAGCGATTGTTTTTGGATTTCTTACAATTCTTAGTATTTTTATCTTTGTCAGGATTGCATTGAATTATCAAATGTTATAAAATAGAAACGAATGATAAAAAGAGCCGAAGGTTTGATTGTTTTCTTTTTATTCTCATGCACATTTCTATTGGCGCAAGACTATAAAACCATTGACAGCTTAAAATTGCGGCTAAACCTTTTTGCCACCGACACTACCCAAATCAGGGTAAATATCCAGTTATCGAAACAATATGAGAAATTCCACACCGACAGCATGCTCATATACGCCGATCAGGCTTTAAAGGCTGCTCAAAAACTTGGAAACGAGGAATGGATAGCCCGGGCTAATAACAACCTGGGGTTTCTATTTTTTCAATCGGGCAACTTTAACCGGGCCTTTGTTTATTATCATGAAGTTTTAAAACACTATGAGGCTATTCAGGACGAAGAACTTTTAATTCCGTCATATTTCAATATTGCCCTGATTTTTGATAAGCTGAATAATAACGATAAATCCCAGGAGTATGGGTTTAAAGCAATAAAAATTGCCGAAAAACTAATAAAAGAAAATAATGCCTATGCATCAACACTGCCTATTGGCAGGCTGTATAATAATATCGGGATAACATTCCATAACCAAAAAAACTACGAAACCGCTCTTGAATACTATAACAAGGCCATTAGTGTTTCTGAAAAGACAAACAATGAGGTTGCGTTACCTTTTGTCTATAATAATATTGGGAATGTGTATAAAGAAAAACAGGAATATGATATTGCACTCTCTTTTTATTTAAAATCGTTGGAACTACGTCAGAAGTTGGACGATTGGCAAGGTATTGCACTAACCTACACCTATATTGCCGATTGTTATAGTTTAAGAAATGAATATGCCAAAGCCCTTTCGTATTACAATCAGGCATACGATATTTCCTCGGAAAATAAATTCTTAGAACTACAGCGAAATACTTCAGAAGTATTGGTAGAACTGAATGCCAAAAGCGGAGACTATAAAAAAGCCTATGAAATGCACGAAGTGTATAAAGAACTTACCGACAGCCTGAATATAATGGAAGGTTCACGGACTGCCTTGATGCTTGAAATGCAATATACCTTTGATAAAATGCAAAAGGAGATGGAAATGCTCAAGCAACGCCGGTTGTTCCGGAACTTAACTATCATGGGGGTTCTGGTTTCACTTTTAATAGTCATCACCTTGCTTTACCTATTGGCCAATAGCAAACTCCGGCGGACCCAATTGCACAGGCAGACGCTATCACTTGAGAAGGAGAAGCTGGAAAACGAACTGGAATTTAAAAACAAAGAACTGACCACCAACGTGATGTACCTTCTCAAAAAAAATGAACTGATCAATTCCATTTCGCAAAAACTACTAACAATTAAATGGAAATTGAAAAAAGATGATGACCAAAAAGATATACAAGATGTTATAAATGAATTATTAGGAAGTGTGGATAACGATGTTTGGTCGGAATTTGAATTGAGGTTTAAAGATGTCCACGAAGATTTTTATAAAAAACTACAGGAACGGTATCCCGAACTCACCCCAAATGAACGGAAACTTTGTGCTTTTATGCGTTTGAACATGTCCACCAAGGAAATATCGAACATCACATTCCAATCCATCCATAGTATTACCATTGCACGTAGCCGTTTGCGGAAAAAACTAAATATTGTCAATACCGAAGTTTCGCTTTACGACTTCCTTTCAACCATTGAATAGATAATTCTATTGGCAAAACTTCTTGAAACAATCGTTATCTGTCAGTCTATTGTCCGATTTGCTATAACCCTTTCTTTAATTTGGTTTAACGAAATACATTGGATGAGTGATTTCATTTTTAAACCGAGCCTTTAAAAATTCTATTTTTTAACACGCTGATTATTTTGTAAACCACATAAATACAGATAGATATAATCATTGTATATATACTGTATATGCCTTTTTTTATTCTGTATGTTTTTAGTGTAGTATCAAAAATTGCTGGTTGCCTTGTTTATATTGAAATTGCTGTCACAAAATTTTTAGGATATGGCAAACAAAGAAGATTTAACCGATAAACGTATCCAAAAACAGATACAGCAAAATATTGAAGTTACTGAAGCTTTAAAAAAAATGCTGGCTGAATTGGACAAAAAGAAAATCAACAAACGGAATGTTAAATGAACCCAGGACTTGTATATACTATCAATCGATATATATAATAAAAGTAGATGTTAATTATTAACTAAATTTCATGTTTATGAGAAAAACTTTTACAATTTTAATTGCCTTGCTGCTGAGTTTTACTTGGGCATCGGCACAAAGCAATGTAGGAAAACTGCTTTATTCTCAAATGGGCAGTATTGTGAACAACAGTACAGGTTATTCCAGTTGGAACGCTGGTAGTGCCTTCATGGGAGGTACCTACTATTCGGCCGACGATTTTACGGTTCCTGCCGGAGGTTGGTCCATGTATGGTGTTTCAGCTATATTTGACAGGCAAAATTATTTTACAAACATTAAGGTAACTGTGTATGAAGACAATGGCGGTATTCCCGGCAATATATGGGCTACTACCGATGTAACCAGTTATGAAGTTGTGCAATTAGGATACAATGTTTACCAATACACTATTAAGTTTCCAGAGTCAGTAATCTATGATTTTGAACTTGATGGTGGAACCTATTGGTTGAGCCTTGTACCTGCCGGTACTTTTATTTCAAATATGTGGTTGACATTGGCAAGTGAAACAAATATTGGAAACCCTGCCAAACAAAAAGATATTGCAGGATGGCCAACAACCTACACTAATTGGTCAACCAAAAACGATATTGGCAATGATAATAGCTTAACCAATGATTTAGGTGACGTTTTTTATCACAACCTGGCTTTTGCTATTCTTGCTACACCTGAAGATAACGACTTGAGTTTGAAAGAGATTATTTCGCCGATAAAAGGTGAATTAACGGCTACCCACCCGGTGGTTGTTGCCATTGAGAATACCGGATTGAACACGCAAACCAGTTTTCAGGTTATGTATCAGGTAAGTGCTACCGTTAACGAAGTTTTTACTGAAATCTCAACAGCCACTGAAACCATTACCGGTTCCTATGCTGCCGATTCCATTTTTGAATATGCTTTCACTCAAAAAGTAGATCTTTCTGCTTTAAATACTTACAGTGTAGCTGCAAAAGTAATCTTGACCGGCGATACCAATCCCGCGAATGATATGGCAATTGGTTTAGCTAAAAATTACGGTAACTTATTTGTAATGGGTACCGATACTATTGTAACCACTTGTTCGGGTGTATTTACCGATGACCAGGGGGTTAGCGATAATGGTTATACCGAAGCATCTTACGATACCATAACTTTCTATCCAGGCACTGATGGCAACCGTATTTCATTAGATTTTACCTTAATAGATATCAATTGGAACGACCCGAAAACCTGGACATTCTACGATGGTAATTCAACCGGTGCTCCTATTCTATACCAATATACCCGTGATTTAAAGAATTGGTGGACAGGTCCTATTACTGCACGAAATGCCGAAGGAAGTATGACCGTTGTTCTTGTCAAAAATCAAGTGAATACGACTTTAGGTTGGGAAGCCAATGTAAACTGTGTGGTTCCGGAGGGAATTGACTTTATGGCACTGAGCTTAAATGTTGGCAAACCCGCAGAATACAACAGGATGAACACACCTGTTGATGTTGCCTTTAGTTACACCAATGCGGGTAAAGACACGGTTGCCCGTAAAGCTTATCTGTTTGAAAACGGAACATTGATTGATTCAATGATGACCAAAGCCATTGTTCCTGGTGTGCAGGATACCATGTACTTTACCTGGTCGCCAAGCCTTGCTTCAACCTCGGTGGATATTTCGGTTCAAATTCAGGATGATCCTCAAGCTACAAACGACAATAACGCATTGACAACAAAAGTAGCTACCTATAGAAACGATGTTCTTTTGGAAAGTTTTGAAACTGCAAGCCTGGCCCCAGGATGGATGTCGATTAAAAATGGTTATAGCCAGAATACCACTTCTGCAAGCTATATAAAACACGGATCGGCATCAGCAAAAATCGCTTATGTTGATACATTAGTAATGCCGCTCATGAGCCCGGTTGCAGGTGATTCATTGATGTTCTGGAGTTATATCCCAAGTTCTTCTGCTTCAATAAAAGTTTTGGCTTCAAAATCATTAAGTGGGCCTTGGACCGAAGTGGGGACAGCCTCATACATCACTTATACCATTCAGGAATATAAATTTGATTTGAGCACTTACACCGATGGCCCTTATTATTTTGCCTTTGCTACAGTTACAACCTCAACCTATTCCAGTTTTTACTTTGATAATGTGAGGGGCGGGACTTTGTATCATTATGAAAATGATTTGTTGGCCTATAACTTAACCTCTGCCTCAACATATCTGAAATCGGAACACGATGCAGTATTCTCAACTTTGGTGTATAATGTTGGTACGGGCAATATCGCTGGTGGTGACTACTCAGTTCAATTGCGCACGGTGGATTCTGTTTACACTACTGTAAAAGGCTTAGATGTAGCCGCCAATGGAGGTATTACCATTACCATGCCTTACACATTCATTACCCCCGATACACTTGCTTTATATGCAGAAATAGTGATGGAAGGTGAGGTACGGACAGATAACAATATTACTACCAAAACCAGCTATTACATTGTTGATGCTTACACGGTTCTATCAGGTAGCTATTATACCACGAATACCTATGTCATCCGGCCGAATTATCAGAACTCAATTGCACAGTACATCTATTATCCTTCCGAAGTAGGTTTGTATGGTGAATTGAAAGGTGTCGAATTTACATATACGGTTTCCGGTTCTGGTGTTGGGGCATTCCCGTTACAAGTGTATGTTGGAACAATTGCCGATTCTGCATTTGCATTGGCTACAGGTTCTACCTATTTATATCAATTCGTTAATGCCGACTCTGTAACGGCCCCATTGACTAAAGTTTTTGACGATAGTGTTGAGTTCATCAATACAACCGCGAAGCAGAACTTCTACATACCATTTGATGAAGTTTATAATTATGACGGCTCGAAGAATCTGGTAGTAACTTTTGTTAAACCAGATATGCCGAAAGTGAATAAAACCATTACTATCGACTTCTTCAGAAGAACTGGTGATTACAAAATATCAGTAAATACGGGTTACAGAACTGCAACCGCCACTATTGATAATATCAATATGGACAGCATCGTTGTGACCAACACTTCAGGTATGGCTCAATTAGGCGGTTCTGGTTCCTCAAATACATTACCTAACTTACGCTGGTATTTCAACAACCCAGGGGCTCCTGAATTTGAAAGCACTCCGGTTGAGACTGTATTTGAACGTGAGGCTTATTCATACACAGCTGAATTTGCCTATACCAGTCCAAAACAGTTTGTAATGACTGCTCCTGCGTTGCCAAGCTGGCTAACTTTAGCCAAATTAACCGACACTACCTATACATTAACAGGTATTGCCGAAGCGGGAGTATTCCCAGTAGAATTGGTTGTTACAGATAGCAGTTACAGCCAGGTACAACGCTTTGATATTACAGGTTACGCCGTTCCTGAATTTATTTCAGAGCCAGTGGTTGCCGCGTTGGTAAATGAAGTTTATTCATATACGGCACAAGTATCGTTTAACGGTGCAGGTTTTGCCCAAATTACTGCTGGCGAAAACAATCCTGCCTGGGTATCTATAACCGACAATGGTAATAATACAGCTACCGTAACAGGTACTCCAACTGCCGTAGGTGACTATGCAATTACACTTATTGCTCACGGTGAAGCAGGTTCAACTGTTGAACAAGTATTTACTGTTACTGTTGGTGTGGTTCCTGCCATTGCACAACTTGATAATGTAACAATTATCGAGGGGACTGAATATGCACAGACAGTAACTGTTGATTATGAAGGTTTGAATACCTTAACCATTGCTGCAGGTGAAGCATTCCCAAAATGGTTAACCCTGGTTGATAATGGCGATAAAACCGCTACCTTGTCGGGTACCTCTGTAATGGGCGAATATGTTGTGAATGTGATTGCTACCGATAGCACTTACAGCGACACCATGAGCTACACCATCAAAGTGGATGCAGTTCCAGTTATTGCTGCCATTGAAGATGTGGTTATTGAAGAGGGTGCTGCCTATACCGATACCGTATTTGTTGCTTATAATGATACAACTGCCATTTCTATTTTGGCTGGAGAAAATTTCCCATTATGGCTGACAATTACAGATAATGGAGACAAAACTGCTACCATTACCGGTACAGGTATTGTGGGTGAATACCCGGTCCAGGTAATTGCTACCGATGGCACTTACTACGACACATTGAGTTTTAACATTTCAGTAGGTGGAATCCCAACATTTACCTCTACTCCTGTAACTACAGGTTCTGAAAATTCGGTTTATACCTACAATGTAACAACTGCCATCAATGGTTCCGAAACATTGGCCATTACATCCGATGAACTGCCAACATGGTTAACCTTAACCGACAATGGCAACGGAACGGCTGTAATAACCGGTACACCAACAACAATGGGTGTTTACCATGTATCACTTAAAGCCGCCGGTACTTATTTTAGTGCTACTCAAGCTTATGATATTGATATTACTGTTGGTGTTAACGATGTGGCTGCAAACAACTTTGTAGTGTATCCAAACCCTGCCAGCCAGTACATTCAGATTCTGAACATTGACAAAGCAACTATTGAAATTTTTGACATCACCGGCCAATTGGTGAAAGTTCAAGAATCAGTATTTTCAACGGATAAGATTGATGTTTCTGAAATGAATAACGGTATTTACATGATTGTTTTAACTAACAATCAGGGTAAAGCCAGCAAACGGTTAGTTATTGAATAATCTGTAACTTCAAAAAAATTAAAAAGGCTGCTCTAGTAGCAGCCTTTTTTCTATTAAAACCATGAATAATTTCAAACCATCAAACCACATGGGCAATTGACCAAAATATTTCAAAAACCCTTAATCCTGTAAACAAATTGAGTAATCCATTTAACACTATATACTTAACATTTTATATTTTTAATTAAACCTAATTTCAAAATTATGAAACAAAGAATCACACTACTAATGGCACTGATGCTAAGTTTTTCCTGGCTCTTTGCCCAAAAAGTTGTTTATGATCAATTAGGAGTTACCGACCTAGGCAACACATGGTTTAGTGCCCAAGGTTCAGGATTCCAGACCTATCAGGCGATTTCGGCCGACGATTTTGATGTCCCTGCTCAAGGAATGGTTCTTACCGGCGTAGTATTTAACTATGCCAACGATTATTTTGAAGGGCTGAATGTGAAAGTTTACGAAGATGCATCGGGCATACCCGGTGAAATTTTCGACAGTTTTACCCTTTCAGAATGGGAACTTACCACAATCACCAGCGAAAAACATTTGGTAAAAGCCATGTTCCCTTATGAACTGGAACTTACCGAAGGTAAATACTGGGTTTCAGTTGCCGGTACAGGTATGTATTATTATGGAAGATGGTTTGTAACCGACAGCGAAACCACCATCGGTTTACCTGCCAAATACATGGCATTAACCGATGAGTTCATGGGTTTTCCGCTTGATAACCCCATTTGGGGTGAAAACCCCAGTGCCGATGGCGTTCACTTTAATTTATCATTCGCCCTGTTAACATATCCTGAGCCTAACGATTTAGCTCTGAAACTTATCTCAAACCCTGTAACTGGTGAAACTACTGCTGACCAGGAAATTTCAGTCGTAATATTAAATGCAGGGTTAGATACCCAAACCTCGTTTGATGTGATGTATCAGGTAAGCTCTACCATTGATGGTGTGTTAACCGAACTTGAATCATTTACCGAGTCCGTTTCAGGGTTAACCCTGAAAACCAAAGAAACCTATGAGCATACCTTCTCGCAAAAGGTGGACATGTCGGCAATTACAACCTATAGCTTAAAAGCTAAAGTAATGCTTGCCAATGATCAGAATTTACTCAACGACAGCTACCAAACTACAGTGAAAAATTATGGCAGCCTATATGTGTTGGGTACCGATAAAGAAGTTACTGCCTGCGATGGTATTTTTGTTGACGATGGCAGTGTTTTGGGTAATTATACCGAGGCCTCTACCGACACGATAACCTTTTACCCGGGAACAGATGGCAACAGGGTTTCTCTGGAATTTACCACCATGGATATTGGAGGGGACATTGACATTTTCGATTTTTATGATGGAGAAAATACGGATGCCCCAAAATTGTTTGAATATGCGAGGTATAGCAACGTGTACCCCGAGCATATTTTAGCCCGTAACCCACTGGGAGCCGTTACCGTTGTTGTAAACTGTGGTTATGCCTATGGTTACCCGGGTTGGGAGGCAAATGTAAGCTGCATCATACCTGATGAAATTGACTTTAAAGCGCTGGCTTTACAAGTTGGCAATGGGATTGACTTTAATTTAAAAGGTAAACCCGTAGATGTTATAGCAAATGTTACAAACGCTGGTTCCGACACGTTATCACGTAAAGTATATTTACTTGAGAACAATGTAATTGTGGATAGTTTATCTACCCAATCGTTGATTCCCGGTCAAATAGATACTTTAACCTTTACATGGGTACCGGCTTTGGTATCGGATGAGGTTTCAGTAAAAATAATGATACAAGACGATACTCAAGCAACAAATGCCGACAACTCGGTTGAATCAATCGTGGCAGTCTATAAACCGGGCACATTGCTTGAAAGCTTTGAAACAGGGGGCTTACCGTTGGCATGGGTTTCAAAACTTGGTACTTCCGGCGTGGTACAGAATTCATATTCCGCTACACATGGTGAATATTATTTATCAGTGGGTGGCAATGATACTGTTATAATGCCAATCATGTGGCCTAATGAAACCAACCAGTTGGTTTTTGATGCCTATCCGGATTATAGCAACCCGTTTATGGTGTTAGTATCAAAAGACATGGACGGCCCTTGGGATACCGTGGGTATAGCTGCTTTTACCACCTGGAGCATGTCAACCTACTCGTTTGATATTAGCCCGTGGAACGATGCCCCATATTATTTTGCTATTACAAATGGTGGCGGTTATGCTGCAAATGTGGACTTTGTACGTGGCGGTGAATTGCATTATTACGGAAACGATTTAATGGCTAACCGGTTAGTAGTCGATCCGTATGTAAAAACAGGTCAAGAAACCAATTTCGAAGTTTCGTTCATGAACATTGGGACCCAGGATGTTTTGGGAACTCAATACACTGTGGAAATCCGCACTCAGGATTCTGTTTATAATGTAATTGAAGGTGTTGATTTGAAAAGTATGGAAGCTGTTACATTAACTGTACCGTATATTTTCACAACTGTAGATACCCTGGCCTTGCATGCTCACATAATATTTGATGGCGAAGCAAGAACCGACAATAACATGACCCTATCTTCCGAAGTATTTGTTTTGGATGAATATACGCACGGAGGGGTTTCAACATCAACTACCAGTTCCTTCTTACAGATAGGTAACATGAACGCTATCTCAGAAATGATTTACTATCCATCCGAGGTTGGATTGTATGGCCAGTTGAAAGGTTTTGAGTTTTCATACGATATGACCTATGACGATGATGAAACCGGAGTACCTGTGACCTTCTATGCGGCCACCACTCAAAGCGATGTGTTGGTTTCCGATGCAGATCCATATACTCCAAGTTGGATTGAAACCGATTCATTGGCGTTTACCCAGGTATTTAAAGGTACCATAGACTTTAAAAAGGGAAAGAATCAATCCATCTATATTCCTTTCAACGGACCGTTTGAGTACGATGTACAGCAGAACCTGATTATCATTGCTATAAAAGACAGCATGCCAAGTGTTTATAAATACCCATCGTTCCATACCATGGATAGCGAAACACCCCGTTTCATCTATGGAAACAACAATTCTCATGTTATTGATCCTTCCAACATCGTAGTAAATTGGGGAGGTTCGGTAAACAGTTACCAGGTCCCAAACCTGCGGTTCCATTTCACCAATCCCGGAGCCCCTGTCTTTGAATCGGTTCCGGTAACCGAAGTGATTGAAGATGCTGCCTATAATTATCAGGTTGAAGTTGCCTTTGAGGGTCCATCTGCATTTACCCTTGAAGCTCCCGTATTGCCTTCGTGGCTTACTGTAGAGGCTATCACCGATACCACCTTTGCATTGGTGGGAACTCCTGATATGCCTGGTTTGTATCCTGTAAAGCTGGTAATTACCGACAGCATGTATTCATCTGTTCAACGATTTGATATTACAGTTTTTGCATTACCTGAATTTGTTTCATCTCCGGTTAGTCTAATTGCCGAGACCGAAACCTATTCCTATACCGCCGAGGTATCTTACAGTGGTTCAACACCGGTTCAAATTGCAGGTGTGAATAATCCTTCATGGATTACGGTTACCGATAATGGAAACAATACCGCCACCGTAACTGGTACCCCTGTTGCAACAGGTGAATTCAACATCAGCCTTAAAGCAACCGGAGAAGGTGGTGCATCGGCTACCCAAAATTACATGTTGGCTGTAGGAGCCGTTCCAAGCTTCACCTCCACTCCTGTAACTACAGGTTCCGAAAATTCGGTTTATACCTACAATGTAACAGCTGCCATCAATGGTTCCGAAACATTGGCCATTACATCCGATGAACTGCCAACATGGTTAACCTTAACCGACAATGGCAACGGAACGGCTGTAATAACCGGTACACCAACAACAATGGGTGTTT